>CAFBLP010000050.1_pt1 | contig 24049 bp, 22 predicted proteins | sample 7268181 | NCBI WGS metagenome assembly CAFBLP01 (sample SAMEA6814034, study PRJEB35770) | freshwater metagenome | biome: Freshwater; feature: Freshwater reservoir; material: water | place: Czech Republic | collected 2017-05-23 | depth 30m m | reverse complement strand
TCACTGAGGTCGCGCACCTCGTCCACCTGCACACCGAGACGCAGATCGACACCATTGTCGACCGCCGCGCTGCGAAGGAGTGCCTCGAGTTCTGGCTGGTAGTAACACACCGTGAACGGATGGCCGAGCGGGCTCATCAGGTCAGGTGGGATGTCGATGCCGATGATGCGCGTGCCGTCCACGCCGACAAACTCGGCACCGAGCAACGGCGAGGTGATGCGCCCGAGCAGATCGGACAAGCCAGCCCCCTGAAGTACCCGCTGGATCTCGTCGTCCATCACGATGGCGCGGGGCAGGTCGTATACCTCGATGGCGCGTTCGACCACCATGGTCGACAGGCCCCGCTGCGCGCACAGCAGGCCCATTGTCACGCCGACCGGACCACCACCCACCACCACCACATCGAAATCGAACGACCCGTCCATGTCAGATCAGGTCAGTCAAGGCAATGGTTGGTCAGGGTCCCAATGCCGTCGATGCTGGACACGATCACATCACCCGGCTTCAGAAACGTACCCGAGGCAACACCGACGCCATCGGGCGTTCCGGTGAAGATGATGTCACCAGCGGCGAGCGTCATGATGCCCGACAGATAGGCGATCAGGGTTGGGACATCGAAGATCATGCTCGAGGTACGGTCGCTCTGGCGGCGCACACCGTTCACGTCGCACGTGAGAGCGATGTCGTCGGGATTGGCGAAGCTGTCGGTCGAGACCAGCATCGGACCAATCGGGCCGTAGCCGTCGCGGGACTTGCCCAGGTCGAAGTGCGGAGGCTTGGAGGCGAACTGCAGGGCCCGGTCCGAGATGTCCTGACCGACCGTGAGGCCCAGCACGTGACTCCACGCATCGGCCGGGGCAATGTCGCGGCCACCGGTACCGATGACAACGACGAGTTCCACCTCCCAGTCGGCTGAACCGCTGCGCAGCGCGATCGATTCGTTGGGGCCGACGATGCAGCTCGGGAACTTGGTGAACACGAGCGGCTGCGCCGGAAGGTCCATGCCCGACTCCGCGGCGTGTGAGCGGTAGTTCAGCCCGACAGCAAAGCAGTTGCGCGGACGCGGTACCGGCGCCTGTAGCTCGGCCGTGGCCAGATCGCCATCAGGCGCTGCCGTGGCCAGCAAGGCCGCCGCAGCGTGGAGGGCGGCACCGTTCGCGATCGCCGCCATCGGATCGGCCGGGACCGCACCGTTGGTGAGGCGTTCAAGATCGAACCACTGGTCGTGGTCATCCACCAGGGCGCTGCGGCCGGCACTGTTGATGAATCGAAAGGTCATGGAAGGTCTCCTGGTGGTGGGGTGAGCATCATGGCAATGAGCAGGTTGGCATGGGCGTCGACGACCGTCGCAGCCGTGGGCTCGCGCCCGGTCAGGCGGCGGCCCTCAGGGGCATTTGCCGACAGCAGCGAGGCGGCACCGACGAACGTGTAGTACAGGACCAAGGGATCCACATCGGCGTGGGCAGTGGTGACGAACATCGATGCCATGGTGTGGAAACGCTCGCGCACATGGTGATCGACGAGCCAGTCCAGTCGTTCGGAGGCGGAGGTGGCCTCGTGCATCATGATTCGATTCAGCTCGGGGTGATCGGCCGCAAACCGCACGAACAACCGGATGGTGCGCTCGAGACGCTCGCGACCCGACAACAGCTCCGCTGGCGCGAGGGTCGCATCGAGCCGGGCGAAGAGATGATCGACCGCAGCGCGCCACAACTCGTCTTTCGAGGCGAAGTGGTAGTTGATCTGCGGCTGATGCACGCCAGCGCGGGCGGCAATGGCTCGCGTGGAAGCGGCCTCGAAACCGGACGCCGCAAACTCGGCGAGAGCGGCGTCGAGGAGGTGACCACGAGTCACCTCAGAACGCGGTTGTGGTCTTGACGCCGTCGACATCATGCGCAAGAATTTTATCAGACGATAAAAGTTCTGTCCAGCTCTCCCACACCCGCACACAGGAGTCTTTCGATGGCCTCACCGATCAAGTTCGCGCACGTCGTGTTCCGCACGTCTCGTTACGACGAGATGCTGCGCTGGTGGTGCACCGTGCTGGAGGCGACGCCCCGGCATGCCAGCGACTTCATCACGTTCTTGTCCTACGACGACGAGCACCACCGGGTGGCCATCGTGAACTTCCCCGATCTCGCGCCGGCCAATCCACGCTCGGCCGGCGTCGAGCACATTGCCTACACCCTCGCCTCGCTCGACGACCTCTTCGGCAACCACCAGCGGCTCGCAGGCATGGGCATCACTCCCTACTGGACGATCAACCACGGCATGACCCTGTCGGCGTACTACCGCGACCCCGATGGCAATCAGGTCGAGTTCCAGATCGACATCACAGACCTCGACCAGGCCGACGCCTTCATGCGTTCGGACGCGTTTGCCGCCAACCCGATCGGCATCGATGTCGATTTCGACGACCTCATCGTCCGCTACAGAAGTGGCGAGTCGTTCGATTCGGTCACGGCATACCAAGAGGCCCCGGTCGCGGCGGCCGGTTCAGAGCGAGCAGATGTAGCCGACGCGCGGGTGGGCTCGGCCACCGAGTAGCTCGCGGTAGGCGCGTTCCACGGCATCGGCTCCAATGGCGTAGTTGAACTCCACCCAGACACTCGCCCATGACACGAACTGTTCCCACGCGGCACCCACCCGCTGGTCGAGCACCGCATGACCCCACTCGGCATTGCGCTTGGTGATCTGCGCAGGAGCAAAGAAGAATTGCGGCGACGGACCGACCGGTTCGGCGTTGGCCGACGGTACCTGATCCCAGTGTGTGCCGCCCACGATCATGCTGTACATCAGCCGCTCGCCGTAGTGGCGGTGCACGGCGTCGCGCACGGCGGAGTTGCCGGCGATGTCGACGAACACGGCTGGATGTACATCCAGGGTGTTGACCTGGTCATAGGTGACCACACGCGTATAGCAACCGAGTTGCTCGACGAACTCACGATTGGCCTCCGAGGTGAGACCAACCACTTCGATGCCCGGTCGACGGTGTAGCAAGAACGCGGCCACGATGGCGGTCTTGCTGGAGGCGCTGGATACGACCACCGACGTTGCCCCGAAGAACCCGGCATCGTCGATGGCATCGTCGATCAGGAACGAGGTGAAGAACAGTGGCCACAGCAGCATCTGATGGTCTTCGCGCTCGGGGGTGTACATCGGGTCGCCGGCGGTACGGACATAGCGGTTGTACGGACCGGCCATCGCCTGGCGATGGGGTGACATGTCACTGAAGGCGCTGCCATCCGCCTTGCCGGGCGTCACCACGAAGTCGCTCGACATGGGCAGATAGCCATAGACACGAACACCCACACCGACGTCATCGCAGCGCGACTCCGCCACGTCGGCGAAACCCCATACCGGTACACGGCCCCAGCCCGGCTCGGCTGCCGGGAAGAAGTTCCAGTACTGCATGGCCTCGCCGTACACCGCGTAGGTGATGTTGTTCGTCGTGAGCGCAAAGCGATCGACGCGCAGCCGCACCTCACCCTCGCCCAACGGGGCTGGCCCAGGGTTCACGATGCGTGTCTGCTGCAGGTCAGTGCGATTCACTTCGAAATCCACGGATATCCCCTATGTTGGCGAAATTGGCAACGTGTCAGCTCACCCGGTGCAGGGTGTTGCGATCGGTATGCGCCAACGGCTCGGCGAATTCGGCCATGCGCAACATGGTGGTCTCTTCGTAGCTCCAGGTGTCGTCACCGTTGATGGTGACGGTGACCTCGTAGCTGATGGAGCTGGCCTTGGCCGCAAGATAGGTGTTCTCGCCAATGACGTAATTCTTGCCACCGACGTCGGCACGCATGCGAAACGACGTGGCATCGGCTGCGGCCGTACCTCCGGCGAGCACGGTGATACCGCGGGGCACGACGAAACCACGCAGGATCTCACCGGTTGCGGCGTCCCAGAGCCAGTAGCCGACCTCGGTATGGAACGGGTTGTCCTCGCTCTCGCGCCACATCGCGGACTTGTAATCGAGTCCGTACAGGTGCTGGCTGCCGTTGTCGACCGGGCCGAATGGCTTCATCGTGACCTTCTCGAGGTACGGGGTGTCGAACACCACGCCACGGGAGTGCGAAAACGAACGATCCATGCCGCCCTCGCCCTGCCATTCGCCGACCAGTGCCTGCAGTGGACCCCATTCGTTCGCCATCGTCGTCTCCTTGTGAATCGTCACCGTCGGTGAAGCATGCTACTCAGGCCCGGTCCCGACCCCTGCAGGTACACCGACGGGCATCCGCCCGCGGCCACCCTGATCGATGAGCACGTCGGTCAGCGTACGGTCGGTGTGCTGCGAACGCCATGTCAGCATGGCCTGGGCGTGGGCCAGCACGATGGCCGGGTTGGAGATCTCGGTACGCCCCGTGGGGTCAGCAATCAGGTCGAAACAGCGCCATGTACCGTCGGCGAACTGCACATACGACGCCGAGGCGTCGCGGCGAACCGCCAGATGCTGGCGCTCGAGTCGGCGATCCCACGGCCACTCGTGCACGGATCCGTCGATGTAGAGATCGCGCCAGTCGAACTCCCAGTGGGCAGCGTCACGCCACCAGGGCGGTGTCTCACCACGGAGGAACGGTGTGAGCGGCAGGCCGTCGCACTGCACGGGAACGGGTTCGCCGATGGCGTCACAGATGGTCGGGAACAGGTCGATGTTCTCGGTGAACGCATCGACCACGGTGCCGTGCACCTGCGGGTTCGAAGGGTCGCGGACAATACCGACGATGTGATAGCTCTCCTCGAAGTAACCCACCTTCTGGAGCAGACCGTGATCGCCGAGTTGTTCCCCATGATCGGCCGTCACGATGATGAGCGTGTCGTCCCACATGCCACGATCGCGAAGCAGGGCCCACACCCGTCCGAGTTGGTGATCGACCTCGCTGATCATGCCGAAGTACTGGGCGCGCAGCGCACGCATCGCTGCGGGATCCTTCGGGGCAGAGGCAACGTCGATCCCGAGCACGAAGTCGTGCAGCGGATGACGGGAATCCGCCGGGGCATTCGGCATCGGCATGTCGTCGGGGTCGTACATCGTGGAGAAATGGCCGGCCGCCGCGTATGGCGGATGCGGGCGTAGATAGCTGAGGTGGGCGAACCACGCACCCTCTTGCTGGCCGATCCACTGCAGCGCATGGTTGGTGAGGAACGTGGAGACGCTGTGCTCGGCCGGGCGCAGCGGTTCCCTGGCGAGTTCGGGATAGGCCGTACCCAGATTGTCGTAGCCGAGATCGCGTAGCCACTGCAGCCACGGTTCATGATCGTCGGGGAGGTGCAGTACTGCATCGAACCCGGGCAGAACCCCGGTGTAGTGCTGCAACCGGGGATCGTCCGGCCCAGTGACCTCACGCGGGTCCACGCTCTGATCGGTGTAGCCGAACAGCGCCGGTACGTATCCCCGCCGCCGGGCGGCCCAGGCCACGTTGTCGAACCGGGCATCGAGTGGCGTGCCGTTGGCCACCACGCGGTTGTTCATCTGATACATGCCCGTGTACAGACACGCCCGGCCCGGCGCACAGGGCGCCGCCTGACTGTAATGCCGGTTCAGCCGCACGCCCGCTGCCGCGAGCTCGTCGAGATTGGGTGTGCGCACCACCGGGTGCCCGGCAACGGAGAGGCAATCGCCCCGGAACTGATCGAGGGTGATGAGCAACACGTTCATGGCCCGGCAACCTAGTGCGTCGCTCCTCACGGTCGGTCCATGGACCATTAGCTTGGGGCGTGCACGTGTGAGAAGGGAACCACCAATGGCCGGCAGCGTACGCATCGAGATCGAGGGCACGATTGCCACGATCACCAACGACAATCCCGACAAGCACAATGCCTTCGACGACGACATGGATGCGCAACTGTTCGACATCCTCGCAACCATGCCGTCCACGGTGCGCGCCATCATCTGGCGCGGCGACGGCAAGTCGTTCTCGTCGGGTCGCGATGTCGCATCCATCGGCACCAACGTCTCGCCGTTGTCGCATCACGAGCTGATGCGCCGTGGGCACCGTGGTATCCAGCAGTTGTGGAACATTGATGCGCCGGTCATCGTGGCCTGCAAGGGCTGGGTGATGGGTGGATCGTTTCAGCGTGCCCTGCTGTGCGACATCCGCATCGCCGCCGAGGGCACCCGCTTCCGATTGCCCGAGACCACCTATGGGGTCATCCCCGACACCGGCGGCGTAGCCGTGTTGCACCAGATCTGCGGGCCCGGCGTGGTCAACGACCTGGTGATGACCGGGCGGGTGATGACCGCCGACGAAGCACTCACTCATGGCATCGTCAGCCGAGTGGTGCCCGAGGACGCGCTCGATGCCACTGCCCGAGAAATGGCCGAGCAGATCGCGGCAGCACCGACGGTCACCATCAAGCTTGCCCGTACGGTCGTGCGGCATCTCTCGCAACCACAGGTTCGCACCTCGATGGACGACGAGATGATCTATCAGACCTTCCTCAACCGGTCCGACGATTTCGCCGAGTTCCGTGCCGCCCGCTCCGAGGACCGACCCCCCACCTACACCGGGAGCTGACATGTACCAGGGACTTCCCGAACCACCCGCCATCGGCGCAGCGGCGCTGCCCGCCGGCACCTACGACGACGCCACCGTCTTCATCACCGGTGCCGGCACCGGCCTCGGCAAGGCGATCGCCGTCGAGTTCGCTCGTCTCGGCGCCGCCATCGTCATCGCATCACGCAAACCCGAGCATCTCGAGGCGGGCGCCGCAGCCATCGCCGAAGTCGGCGGTCGTTGTCTCACCGTGGCCTGCGATATCCGCGAGCCCGACCAGATTGCTGCCGCATTCGACACCGCCAGCAACGCCGGGTTGATCCCCTCGATCCTGATCAACAACGCTGCAGCAAACTTCCCGGTGCCCGCCGAGGACATGTCGCCCAACGCCTGGCGCACGGTCGTGGACATCACGCTCAACGGCACCTTCTTTTGCGCCCGCGAGTTCGCCCGCCGACATCTGGATGCGGGCACGCCAGGATCCATCGTCAACATCGGCGCCACCTACGCATGGACCGGTGGGCCCGGCTTCGCCCATTCGGCCGCTGCCAAGGCCGGCGTGAAGAACCTCACCGAGACGCTGGCGGTGGAGTGGGCACCGTACGGCATCCAGGTGAATGGCCTGGTGCCGGGGCTGATGCCGCACGAGGACATGACCGCCGACATCCAGGGCAACCTGGCGCGCACACACGACAAGGACGCCTGCCAACCGGCGATGCGCGTTGGGCGACCTCGCGAGCTCGCCTGGGCAGCCACGTTCCTGGCCTCGCCCTACGCCCGGTTCATCTCCGGGCACACGCTGGTGGTCGATGGCGCCAACTGGCAACGTCGGGCGCTCACCATGCCCGAAGTGGTACCGGTGCGCGAGCAGATGGGCCGACCACCCTTCACCCTCTGAACCGCCACACCCACCCGGTCAGGGCGTCGAGCGCAACATCTGTCCCGGCAGTGCTCCGGTGTGCTCACCGTGATCCATGAACACCTGCCCGTTGACCAAGGTGTAGTCGTACCCCGAAGCGCGCTGGATGTACCGGCCAGCACCGTGCGGAAAGTCGTGGGCGTACGTGGGCGCAGGCAGGCGCAGGCCATCGAAGTCGATCACGTTCACGTCGGCGAACGCTCCGGGCTGCAGACGGCCGCGGTCGCGCACACCGAACAGGTCAGCGGTATCACTGGTGAGCCGACGGATTGCTTCTTCGATGCTCCACCGCCTGCGCTCGCGGATCCAATAGGTGAGCAGGAACGTGGGCTGGCTGGCGTCCAGAATCTGGCCCACGTGCGCTCCCGCGTCGGCCAGGCCGAGCGTGACCAGTGGGTCGTCGAGCATCTGCTCCACAGCAGCGAGGCTCTGGTTGAGGAACGGGTAACTGGTCACCAGGGTGCCATCGGTCTCGATCAGCAACTCGATGTAGGCCGCCGCCGGACTGATGCCACGCTGGCGCGCAACTGCGGCCAACGACGTGTCGGGGTGCAGGTCATAGCGGGCATCACCGGAGCCGTCCATTGGGTTCACCACGAAGAGTTGGTCGAAGTCCATGCCACTGCCGTTGGTGTTGGCATCCTCGATCAGGACTCGCCGCTGGGCGGGATCGCGCAGCATCTGCAGCTGCGCCTGTGTGCTGAGCCCGCGCAGTTCACGCCACGATGCCGAACGGTCGAACACCGTGCGCGTCGCGAGACTGAACAAGATGCCCACGCTGCGCGCCGTGGTTTGGGGACGCACCATCGCGCCGGTCTCGTTTTCGTGTTTGGCGAAACCGATCACTCGCTCGTACAGATCGGGGCGGGTGTCGTGTTGCGTGAGGCCAAAGCTCACAGGTCGGCCACTGCGCCGGCTGACCTCGCCCATCCATGCCAGTTCAGCCTTGGTTTTCGGATACTCGGTACCCGCAGCCAGGTCACGCTCACCGATGCGACTCGCCGTCTCGAACACCCCGGCCCCGTGCCGACCGAGCACGTCGGCAAAGGCATACAGCTCGTCCTCGGTGGCGTAGGTACCCGGAACCGGGCGGCCGTCGGGAACCTTGTGTAGGAACGTGCGGCTGGTACTGAACCCCAGTGCGCCGGCTCGCATCGCCTCGTCGAGGAGGTCCGCCATCGCGACGATGTCCTCGGCCGTCGCGGGATCCTCATCGATCGCACGCTCACCCATCACGTACTGCCGGATGGCGCAATGCCCCACCATGCCACCCACGTTCGGGCCCTTCGGCAACCGTCCCATGCTGTCGAGATACTCGCCATAGGTCACCCAGTCCCACGGCAGGCCGTCCATGATCGCTGCACGGGGAATGTCCTCGACGCTCTCCATCAACTCGGCCAGGTACTCACGGTCCTCGGGCCGGCACGGCGCGAAGGTGACACCGCAGTTGCCCATCACCACGCTGGTGACGCCGTGCCAGCAGCTGCTACTACCGATCGGGTCCCACGCCAGTTGGGCATCGAGATGGGTGTGGATGTCGACAAAGCCCGGGGTCACCAAGCGACCGGTGGCATCGATCTCGCGGGCGCCAGCGGAGGCAATCGACGTTTCGATGGCAACGATTCGATCCCCGACGATACCGACGTCGGCAATTCGTCCCGGCGCACCGGTGCCGTCGATCACGGTCCCACCGCGGATCACGATGTCGAATGTCGTGCGAGCAGAATCCATGCGCCAACTCCTCGTTCGAATGCCAGTGCAAGGTTCTATCGCGTTCCACCCGCAGGCGCACTCAAACGGTCCCCTCGTCGTACATCCCAAAGGGTAGCCTTCCATCGTGGCTGGCGAACTCGTCTACGCGTTTCGAGTGATGCGGTTGCCCCTGCTCGACGCGGGCGGGTCAGCAATCGGTCGCATCGAAGACATCGTGATCGTTCCGTCGCGCACCAACACCGCCCCACGCGTGGTCGGCTACGTGGCCACCAGCCAACGCCGTCGCATCTTTGTCAATGCATCTCGGTTCAGCACCATCGATGGTGAGGGCGCCCGCCTGCGCAGTTGGGACGTCGACCTACACCCGTTCAAGCCCAAGCCCGGAGAGATGCTCGTCGGCAAGGACGTGCTCGACAAAAAGATCGGTGACGAAACCGTCAGCGACATAGCCCTGCGCAGCACCACCGATGGCCGGGCGATCTACTGGGAGCTCGCCAAGGTGCGCCTCTCGCGGCGCAATGCGCTGCGCCGCCGGCCCAGTGTGCGCCTGGTCGACTGGACCGAGGTGCCCTCGCTGTTCAGCGGCGGAGCACCCATGGCTGCCGAGGCGGCGAGCATGCGCGACATGCACCCCAGCGATGTCGCCATCGTGGTGCGCACGTTGCCCATGGCGCAGCGCAAGCAACTCGCCGAGGCCATGGACGACGACCGTCTGGCCGACCTGCTCGAAGAACTCCCCGAGGCCGAGCAGCTGCGCATCATCGAGGGCCTGGATCTGGATCGACTCGTCAGCGTGCTCGACGAGATGGAATACGACGACCTCGCCGACCTGCTGGCCGAGATGCCCGGTGAACAACGCACACGGATCCTCGACGCAATGGACGAAGACGATGCCGCTGTCATGCGTCAATTGCTCTCATACGAAGAAGGCACCGCCGGCGGTCTGATGACCCCCGAGATCATCATCCTCGGACCCACCTCCACCGTGGCCGAGGCACTCGCTCAGATCCGCGACCCCGACTGGCTCGTCAGCATCGCAGCCCAGGTCTTCGTGTGTCGTCCGCCGTACCGGGCGCCCACCGGCACCTATCTGGGGGTCGTCCATTTCCAGCGGTTGCTTCGCGAGCCGCCGGGTACAGAATTGGGTCGTTGTCTCGAGCAGGAACCCACCATCACCCCCGATATCTCCGACCGTGAGGTCGCCGAGAAGTTGGCCAGTTACAACATGCTCGCTGTCGGTGTGTGCAACGAGGCCGGACACCTGCTCGGGGCCATCACCGTCGACGACGTGCTCGACCGCACCCTGCCCACCGGGTGGCGCCAGCGCCGCCGGAGCAACTCGCCCACACTCGCCGGAAGCGGTTCAGCACCAACAACCAACTCGGCCGGGGGCACCCTCACCAGCGGCGTGGTGAACGGCGGTCGCCCGACATGACCCGGCGCAGCGACCTCAGCACCCCGCGACAGCGCCGTCGCTTCGGTCTGCACTACGACCCGGATGCCTTCGGCCAGTTCAGCGAGACCATCGCCCGAACCCTGGGGACAGCCCGGTTCCTGGTGTGGCAGAGCGGCATTATCGTGTTGTGGTTCGCCTACAACTTCGTCGTGCCCAACAGCGCCAAGTTCGACAACCCCACCCAGGGTTGGGTACGTCTCACGATGGTGTTGTCCCTGCAGGCCGCCTACGCAGCGCCGTTGATCCTGCTCGCACAGAACCGTCAGGAACAGCGCGACCGCAGTGAACTCGACCTCGATCGCAAGGTCACCGAACGCACCCAGGCCGATACCGAGTTCCTCGCCCGCGAGATCTCCAGCGTCCGCCTGGCCCTGGCCGATATCGTCACCACCGAGGACCTACGCGATCACCTCGAGCGGCTCACCGACGCGGTCGAGCGGATGGCCCAGCGGCTCGACCTGATCGAGGTGCAGGCCACCAAGGTGATCGCACTCGATCAGCCCCGCGACGAATAGTCCTGCTTCACCCGGGGCCAATCAGTCAAGGGTCATGCCCGGCAGGCCCCACACACACCGAGTAGATCGAGGCGGTGGTGACGCAGTTCGAAGCCGTTCATCGCCGCCAGGCTGTCAAGGGACTCATCGAGGGCCGACTCCACAGCGTCGGGCACCTGCACATCGCGAACCGTTCCGCAGCGCTCGCAGATCAGGTGGTGATGGTGACCTCCGATATCCTCGGCCAATTCGAAGCGGGCCCATTCATCGTCGGTGACCACACGAGCGATCACGCCAGCCTGCTCGAGCACATTCAGGTTGCGGTAGACCGAGCTCTGCGCCAGGTTCGGATGCAGGCGCATGATGTCGGGAATCGTGATGGGATGTTCGGCTGCGTCCAGGATGTCGACGAGTTGGCGGCGAATCGATGTATAGCGCTGGCCGTCGCCAACGAGGCGACTCGCAGCGATCTGGTGGATATCGGCGCTCATTGCCGGATCAGTCCTGCATCGCCCGGGCGACGCCGGTGAACTCGAACAGACGCACTCCGGCCGCCTGCACCGCCACCAGCAGGTCAGCGGTGGGTAATGAGGCGTCGCCAAGCACGACCAGCCCACGTGATGACGCCAACTGCAGCACCCAGCGCGTCATGGTCGCTGCCACCACGGCAGCGGCTACGCCAGAACGCACAGCAATGCCGGCGATGAGCGTCTCGCGGGCGCCGCTGGGCAGGCACCCGCGCACCTCGACGCGAAGACCACCGAGTCCGCCCTCGCTATGCGGTGGACGCAGCATCGGCAGACGCGCCGTGAGGCGATCGCGACGGGTTGCCGACATACGCGCGCTCAGACGGGTACTCGCTGGAAACACCCGGTGCAACAGCACCGGGTCGGGCATCTCGGCGCGATAGCAGTCATACGAGTTGATCGGCTCTGGGAACCAGCACAGCTCGCGGCCCGCCCCAGCGGGGCGTTCTATCCACTCACCATCGTGCAAGCCCACCGAGGTACCGCCCAGCGCCGAGTGATGCTGACGGGCGCAGGCCGGTCCACCCGTGCCGTGCATGGCCACGTGGATCTCGTCAACCTCGTACAGCTGTTCAGCCAGATACCGCGCCAGCAGGCCCGACAACCCCGGGGCCATCGCCGCACCCACCACCAGGGTGGCATCGTGGGTGCGCGCCCGGTGATCGAGCTGCAACATTGCCCGCACGTCGTCAAGGTCGTCGCTCATTGAGACCACCGACACGCCGCTGCTCAGCAGGCGCGCAGCCAGATCCGCATGTGGGGCCGGATGGGCAAGCACCACCACATCGGCAGCAACGGTTTCGTCGATGTCGATCACGGCACCCGAGACAATGCGCGCCACCCGGTTGGCAACAGTGGCTGTCGTATCCACGATCGCGAGTCGCAGAGTCGGCGCATGCCGGAGCAGGTCGGCCACACGGGCGCCGGTGACACCTGCACCCACCACCGCCACAATCGGTGTATCCGTTGCAGAAGTCCCGATCGCAGGCATCATGCCCTGCCGATCATTCGGGATGGATGGACAGCTCGCGCCAACCACCCTGTTGGGGGGGAACGCCACCCTTGCCGCGCAGACGCAGCACGCCGGCGACGATGCCAGCAGATGCAAGGGCCAAGATCGCACGACGAAGCATTTTCACCAGTGGGGCTACACAGAATCGAACTGTGGACCTCATCCTTATCAGGGATGCGCTCTAACCGACTGAGCTATAGCCCCGAAGCTTCGGGCACCGCACGTTATCGGGCAAAGCGGGTCATCCTCAACCGGCGAAGTGGACAGAATTCACGAAAACCATCGACGCTGGGTGGAACAGGCCAAATCTCACCGGTTCGGGCGGCGGCGGAGCAGCGGGCCCGAGGCTGCGGGTGTGCGCTCGACGACCTCTTCTTCCAGCACGGTCACGCGAATGCCGCCGACGAGATCGGTGATCAGGTTGAACAGGGTCGCTGTCAGCAGGGCCAACCCCGTGAGACCCAACGCCGCAAACAGACCCAGAATCCAGGCATTGTGGTACAGCTGGCCACCCTTGAACCGGAAACTGCTCCAGCCGAACGACTCGAAGAACTTCTCCAGGTTGTCGATGGTGCCGGTGGTGTAGGCAACGTTCCACAGCAGCACACCTGCCGTCAGACAGATGCCGTACAACACCGTGCTGAAGCACAGCGCAATCTTGAACACGCTCCACGGATCGACATGGCGCACCACCCGGGTGACCCGGCGCACGCGGGGGCGCGGCCGGCGACCGCCGCGGCGCAACTGGGTGGGCCTGCGTGTCTGCGCGGCAAGCCACGCCTCGGGCACCTGCTCGCCGGCTGGTTCAAACAGTTCGAGCGGCTCGCTTTCGGGCGTTGATGAAAACGTGGTGGGTACCCACTCCACTGGCGGCTCCGGATCCGAGTCGGGCTGCATCCGAATGGGCGGCAACTCGATGGGCGGTGCAATCATCACCGGGTTCATCGCCGCGGCGGGGCCGGCGAGTGGCTCGATCACCGCTCGTTCGGTACCACTCGATGCAGTTCGCGATGCCGGACTCGTGGCCTTGCGCTTTACTGGCCGGGGTGGGGGTGTCTCGCCGGGGGTGGTTCGTGCACCCGCTGCTGCGTCCGACACCTGAGCAGATGACCCCGCCGAGGTCGGAGTCGCTCGCTTGGCGCGCGGAGCCGCCCGCTTGGGAACGCCCTCCTCGCGGGGGTCCACCGCGCTGCCCGTGCGGCGGGCCGGCGCTGCAGGGCGCGCCGACGCCTTACGAACCGGAGCCGGTTCGCCGCTGACCACATCGTTGCGGCGATCATCTGAGCTCACCTCGCAGAGTGTAGAGAAACGCAGCCCTTGCGTGACGGCACGACTGCAGCATTGATCACTTCTCCGAAAATGGAACATCTCCCCACCGCCGCACCAGCGGTGTCACGGCGCGTCACGGGGCGTTGGACGCTTGTGCGACCGCACGTTGTTCGCCCACCTGGGTCGTCACCCTGATGGTGCGGACACCGCCATCCGTGGTTTCCGAATAGCTGATGATCCGAGCCCCGTTCAGCGCCGCTGCCCGACCGGCAACATCGGCCCCACCAAACTGTGCAGCCAGCGCAGCGGCATCGGCCGCGTTCTGGGCAGCGCTGCGTTGTGCCGCCTGAAGCGCCAACGTGCCCACACCCCAGCCGAGGGTCATCACCAACACCACCGTGATCATCACGAGCGGCAGTGCCTGGCCACGATCGTGGCGACGAGTTCGAACTGTTGTCATATGACACCTCCACGCCTCAAGCGACGAGTCGGCCACATGGCCGCAACCGGCGCCCACAGCGCGAGGTGGCGCACTTGCGCGATGTCGAGGGTCTACTCGTCGACGTCAACTGCCAGGATCGGGGCTACCGAGGCAACCGTCTGGCCTTCGGCGAGGCTCATCACCCGCACACCCGTGGCATCGCGACCCTGCGAACTGATCTCACGCACGCTCATACGAATGGTGACACCAGCACTGGACACAGCGACGATGTCATCGTCGAGTGCCACCATGAAGGCGGAGACCACCTTGCCCTTACGACCGGTCAACTTGATGCCGATGACACCCTGACCGCCACGGCCCTGTCGGTTGAAGCGATCGAGTTGCGTGCGCTTGCCGTAGCCCGACTCGGTGATCATCAGGATCGCCGTATCGTCGCGGGCGACATCAACGCTGACAACCTCGTCACCGGCTTTCATCTTCATACCGCGAACGCCACCGGCCGAGCGACCCATCGGCCGGACCTCGTCCTCGTTGAATCGAATGGTGATGCCACTACGGCTCACCATGAAGATGTCGTCGCCGCCGCTGGTCTCGATGACCTTGACCAGTTCGTCCTTCTCGCGCAGGTTGATTGCAATCAACCCATCGCGCCGGCCCGAGTCGTACTCGTTGAACGCGGTCTTCTTGACCGTGCCGTTCTTGGTAGCGAAGAACAAGTAGCGCTCGCTCGCGAAGTCACGGGTGTCGATGATGGCCTGAATGGATTCGCCGGCCTGCAGTGGCAACAGGTTCACAATGGGCATGCCCTTTGCGGTGCGCTCGCGTTCAGGGATGTCCATGGCGCGTAGGCGGTACACCTTGCCGCGGTTACTGAAGAAGAGTAAGAACGCGTGCGCTGTGGTGAAGATGACATGGTGAACGATGTCGTCGGCTTTCAGCCTTGCGCCGGCGACCCCGCGGCCACCACGACCCTGCGTCTTGAAGCTGGCCGCCGGCACTGCCTTCACATACTGCGCCTCGGTCATCACGATGACCAGTTCGCGGTCATCGACGAGATCCTCGATGCTCATCTCGCCCGAGTCATAGGTGATCGCGCACTTGCGTGGGGTGGCGAACTCTTCGCGTACGGCCAGCATCTCTGACTTGATGACACCGCGCAGCTTCTCGGGAGAATCCAAGATGGACTGCAGTTCGAGAATGCGCTCCTGCAATTCGGCCAGTTCGCGCTCGAGGTCGATCCGGCTCAACCGGGTGAGTTGACGCAACTGCATCTCCAGGATGTCCTGGGCCTGGATCTCGCTGAACTCGAACGGCGCCGACATCAGGCCGTCGCGTGCCGAAGCACCATCGTCGCTGGAACGGATGAGCGCGATGATCTCGTCGATCACGTTGAACGCCTTGATCCGGCCCTCCACCTTGTGCTCGCGCTCGCTGGCCACGCGCAGGCGATAGGTGGTGCGGCGTGTGATGACCTCGACCTGATGGCTGACATAGCCATTCAGAGCCGAAGCCAGATTCAGTGTTCGCGGCACGCCATCGACCAGCGCCACCATGTTGACGCCGAAACTGGTCTGCAACTGGGTGAGCTTGTAGAGATTGTTCAACACCACGTTGGGGTTGGCATCACGCTTCAGCGAGACAATGAGGTTGGTCTTGCCTCCCGACGAACCGTCGTTGACGTCAGAGATGCCGTCGAGATCGCCGCCGTCCACGAGTTCCTGGATACGGCCAGCGATGGCTGAGCAACTGGTCTGGTAGGGCAACTCGGTGACCACGATGTGATAACCACCGCGCTTGGTTTCCTCGATACTGGCCGTGGCGCGCATCTTGATGCTGCCGCGACCCGTGGTGTAGGCGTCGATGATGCCGGCGCGCCCGAGAATGGAACCGCCCGTTGGGAAGTCGGGGCCGTGCACGAAATGCATCAGGTCCTCCGACGTCGCCTCGGGATGGTCGATGAGATGGATCGTGGCATCGATCACCTCGCCCAGGTTGTGCGGCGGGATGTTGGTGGCCATACCCACCGCAATGCCCTGACTGCCGTTGACCAGCAGGTTCGGGAAGCGCGCGGGCAGCACCGTTGGTTCTTCACGGCTGCCGTCGTAGGTGGCCACCATGTCGACGGTTTCCTCGTCGATGTCGGCAAGCAACTGCATCGCCAGGGGATGGAGACGGCATTCGGTGTAACGGCTGGCCGCAGGTCCGAAGTCGGGCGACCCATAGTTGCCGTGGAAGTCGATCAACGGATGGCGCACCGAGAACGGTTGGGCCATACGCACCAACGCGTCATAGATGGCGCCGTCACCATGCGGGTGGTACTTCGCCATCGTGTCGCCGCTGACGCGGGCCGACTTCACGAAGGGACGGTCCGGGCGGAAGCCCTGCTCTTCCATGTCCCAGATGATGCGACGGTGCACGGGCTTGAGCCCGTCACGCACGTCGGGCAGGGCGCGGGCCATGATGACGGACATGGCGTAGTCGAGGAAGCTTCGCTCCATCTCGTCCTGCAACGAGATGGGTTGCACCGACAGGGAGGTGTCCTCGCTGTCGTCGCCGGATTCGGGTGGGGTGTTGGGTGTGTCAGACATGTGATGGTTCCGTTAGATGTCGAGGAAACGAACGTCTTTGGCGTTGGTCTGGATGAAGTGCTTGCGGCTTTCCACGTCGTCACCCATGAGCACGCTCACGATGTCGTCGGCAATGGCCGCTTCTTCGACGGTGACCTTCAGCAGGGTGCGGCTCTCGGCAGCCATGGTGGTGCCACGCAGCTCTTCCCAATCCATTTCGCCGAGACCCTTGAGGCGCTGGAATTCCTTTTTGTGGTTGGGCCGTTCCTCCAGGAAACGGGCCTTGGCGGCATCGTCTTTCAGGTACACCTTTTCCTTGGCGACCTCGGTGGAAAACAGCGGTGGTTGAGCAATGTAGACATACCCGGCCTCCACCATCGGCCGCATCTGACGGAAGAAGAACGTGAGCAACAACGTACGGATGTGGCTGCCATCAACGTCGGCGTCGGCAAGCACGATCACCTTGTGATAGCGGGCCTTCGTCGCATCGAACTCGTCGCCCACACCACCACCGATGGCGGTGATGAGCGTCTGCACCTCGGTGTTCTTCAGCATGCGGTCGAGCCGGGCCCGCTCCACGTTCAGGATCTTGCCGCGAATGGGCAAGATGGCCTGGGTGCGGGGGTCGCGCGCATCCAGTGCGGTGCCGCCAGCGGAGTCGCCCTCGACGATGAACAACTCGCTCTCGGCAGGATTACCGCTGGTGCAGTCCTTGAGCTTGTCCGGCATGCCGGCGCCCGCAAGTGCGGTCTTGCGGCGGATCGCATTTCGAGCGTTCTTTGCGGCGACGCGCGCCTGGGCGGCGGCAAGACCCTTCTTGACGATGCGGTTCGCCTCGACGGGGTTCTCCTCGAGCCATTCGGCCAGGCGTTCGTTGGTCGCCTTCTGCACGAACGAACGCATCGGGACGTTGCCCAACTTGGCCTTGGTCTGACCCTCGAACTGCGGCTCGCGCAACTTCACCGACACGATGGCGGTGATGCCTTCGCGGATGTCCTCGCCAAGCAGGTTGTCGTCTTTTTCCTTCAGCAGGTTCTTCGCACGGGCGTACTTGTTGATGACGCTGGTGAGAGCTGTCTTGAAGCCCTCGACATGCATGCCGCCCTCGGTCGTGGAGATACCGTTGGCGTAGCCGTGGATGCCCTCGTAGTAGCCGGTGTTCCACTGGATTGCGATATCGAGCGTCTGGCCCTCGGCGTCGTCAGCATCCTCGTAGTTGGCGACCTTGCTGAACAGCGCCTCCTTGGAGACGTTGAGGTGCTTGACGAAATCGACGATGCCACCCTTGTACTGATACGTGAGGGTCTGCGCGCGTCCGGGCCGCTCGTCGGTGAACACGATCTCGAGGCCCTTGTTGAGAAAGGCCATCGTCTGCAAGCGCTCCAGCACGGTTCGCGCCACGAACTCGGTGCCTTCAGCCTGGAAGATCACCGGATCTGGCCAGAACGAAATGCTGGTGCCGGTCTTGCGGCCGCCCGACGGCGAGTCGCCGGCGGCAGCCATCTTGCCCTGCGGTTTACCGCCACCGGCATAGCGCTGCTCGTAGTGCGTGCCGTCACGATCGACCTCGACGATGAGTTTCTCGCTCAACGCATTGACCACGCTGACGCCCACGCCATGCAGTCCGCCCGAGACCTTGTACCCCTCGCCACCGAACTTGCCGCCGGCATGCAGCACCGTGAGCACGACCTCGGCCGCACTCTTGCCCTTGTGCGGGCCTGATGGATACGGATCCACCGGGATGCCGCGACCGTTGTCGTCGACCCGACAACCACCATCTTCTAGGATGGTCACGCTGATACGCGTGCAGAACCCCGCCATGGCCTCGTCGACGGAGTTGTCGACGACTTCCCAGATGAGGTGGTGCAGTCCCGCCAGACCGGTGGAGCCGATGTACATGCCCGGGCGCTTACGTACCGGGTCGAGCCCTTCAAGGACCTGAATGTCCTTCGCGCCGTAGGTGGCACTGGCTTGACTGGACGACTTGCCAGTTCCGGGAGCATCAGTCAATGACACAGGAGACCTCATCTGTCATGGTTGGAAACCGACCACTGGTTTGGACACCATGCTGCGGCGTGCGCTGCGGGTGGCCTGGGTGGTCGTGGGGAAAGAGGTGACGGGTGGAGCGGGAAGGGGCCGCCCACCGGGGGCCGACCGAGCCGCGAGCGGCGCTCTGAAACCCTTCAAAAACAGCCGTGATCGCAATGTGGAGAGTCTACCAAAGGGGTATGACATTGGTGTGATTTGTGAGCGGTTCCGCGCCCAGACTTTTCTGGCTCGCAAACTGCCCGACATGGCCGTCTCAGCGTGGTTTTACACGAATATCGAAGCGGGAGACCTCTAAACCGGCTACGGACCTCAGGCGAGCGATCACGTCGCTCTCGAGAAAGCGCAGTTGGGTTGCCCATCCGGGTTCGTCGACCTCGACCAACAAACGGTCACCGTCGAGCTTGATCGGTCGGGCATGATCAGCGACCACCTCACCCACGGCATCGGCCCAACGGCTGAACAACGAACCCATCGAACGGGCGTCGTAGGTGCCTCCGCGTAAGCCGCGGACCACGCCGTCGAGGCTGTCGCGCAGTGGCACCGGTTCGTAGCTCACGCCACCACCGTACCGTTGCGGATCCGCAGCACCCGGTCGGGGTGGGCATCGGGTGGTAGGGCACTCGCGGTGGTGATCAGCACCTGACCAGCCGGCAAATTGGCCAGCAACGCTGTGGCACGCGACGCGTCGAGTTCGCTCAGCACATCGTCGAGCACCAGGATCGGCGGCGTGCCGACCTTGTCGGCCACCAGACGATGTGCACCCAGGCGAAGGGCCAGGGCCAGGGACCGCTGCTCGCCCTGCGAGGCATGGGTGCGCGCAGGCATGCCGTTCAACGAGATCTCCAGATCGTCGCGATGCGGACCCACGGTGCTGGACTGACGGCGCACATCGTCGGTGCGCGCCACACTCAACGCCTGTAACAGCCCGACCCGTCGCCAGGCGGGCTCGTACACCAACTCGACCGGCGTGGGTGTACCGGCAAGCTGCTCGTAGGCCTGAAGCACCATCGGACTCAGTCGCGCAATCAACGTGGCGCGGGCATGACCCAACTGCTCGCCGCTGGCGGCCAATTTCGCATCCCAGACATCGAGGGTGAGCGAGACCTCGTCGTTCAACCGTCCGCCGCACTGTTTCAGCAGGCTGTTGCGCTGCTTCAGAATGCGATCGATCTCGAGCCGGAGCGCATCATGCTTCACGGCAAGGGCAACCAGGGTGTCGTCCATCAGACGGCGCCGTTCACCGGGGCCGCCCTTCACCAGGGTGAGGTCATCGGGTGAGAACACCGACACCCGCAACACACCGAGCAGTTCCCGGCTCCGTCCCAAGCGCTGACGGTTCACCAGCACCCGGTTGCGGCCACTGCGGTTGATCTCGGCCTCGATCAGCAACTCACGGCCGTCGTCGTGTACGACCTCGGCTCGAATGATTGCTGTGTCGGCACCCTGACGGATCAGGGCGTCGACTGGCGCGCCGCGGAACGATTCGAGCGTGGCCAGATACCCAAGCGATTCGGCCAGATTGGTCTTGCCTTGGCCGTTGTCGCCCACGATGGCCGTGGTCCCCGTCACGAACTGCAGGTGAGCTGCGTTGTAGTTGCGGAAATCAACAAGTTCCAACGAGCGCACCAGCACGCCAGCACGTTACCGGCCAGCGATCGGTGCAGTGTCAGGCGGTTACGGCACTCGTACCGGCATGAGCAGGTACAGGTACTCCGGTTTACCCACGCCACGCAGGATGGCCGGCTTCAACCCATCGACGGTCTCAAGGGTGATCTCGTCGCCACCCACGGCCTCGACACCTGCGGCGAAGTAATCGGGGTTGAACGCCACGGTCAACTCGGTGCCTTCGAGTACGGCATCGAGTTCTTCCACGGCGTTGCCGACATCTTGGGTGATGGCCGTCAGGCGGAGGCTGTCGGCGGTCATCTGCAGCCGGATCGGGGTGGCGTCACGGGCCAGGATCTTGACGCGACGAATGGCCTCGGTGAGAGCATCTCGGGCAACGGTGAGCTTGTTGGGGTAGCTGGGCGGGATGAGTTGGCGATAATTCGGGAACTCCCCCTCGATGAGGCGGGTGGTCAGGCGGGTGTTCCCCACCTCGAATGTGGCTTCGCGTTCGCCGAGGCGCAGGGTGAGCTCACTGGCGTGGCCAACGAGACGCTGCAGTTCGCTGAGTGCACGACCGGGCACCAGCACCTTCTGGTCGGTGCCGAGCACACTGGCTCCGGGGAGATCACGAACAGCAAGCCGGTACGAGTCGGTGGCCACCATACGGAGGCCGTCTGCTTCAGCGGTCAACAACACGCCCGTCAGAATCGGACGGGCTTCGTCAGTGCTGGCGGCACGGACCACCTGACGCAGTGCCTCACCGACATCGGCGCTGGGCAGGGTGACCGCGCTCGAAGCCGGCGATGCCAGGCGGGGATAGTCATCGAGCGACAACGGCCGCACGGCGAACTGTGAGCGACCACCGGAAATGGAGACGTCGTCGCCATCGACGGACACCTCGACCTTGCCGGCGCTCAACGAACGAACGATGTCTGCTGCCAAACGCGCTGGAAGCACCACACCACCATCACGCTCGCCGCCCACCTCGACCTCGAGTTGGATCGTCAGCTCAAGATCGGTGCCGGTCACCGTGAGCTTGTCGCCCTTCAACTCAAGCCGAAGGCCCGACAGGACCGGAAGTGTCCCGGTACGTCCCGTGGCGGCACGCCCGGCAGTGGCCAGAGCGTCGGCCAGAACGTCGCGTTCGCAGCGAAACTTCACGATGCAACCTTTCCCACCAGATGGTGATGTATCAAAGTAATGGTAGTAATAAGGCCTGTGGATTGTGGACAACGCGGCGTTGATGCAGCGTAGAGGGCAAATCCGCGTGTGCACGGCTTTCCCCAGCTGTGCACAGGGCTGATTCGGTGTGTCTGCTGCCCGGTGGACAACTGGACGTTGTCCCCGGACCGAGCACCAGTGTCCACAGCAAGTCCATGCATGATGTGCACAGGGGCGGCGAGGTACATCTCAGCCCTGCTTCAATCGTTGGACCATGTCGGTGACCTGGTCATAGACCTGCTTGCGCTCGCTCATCAACCGCTGGATCTTCTCGACGGCGTGGATGACGGTGGTGTGATCTCGCCCACCGAACAGCCGGGCGATGGCCGGGTAGCTGAGGTCGGTCAGGTCACGGAAGACATACATCGCGATCTGGCGACTGGTGACGAGTGGGCGTTGACGACTCTTGCCGCGCAACGCTTCCACGCTCTGGCCCAGGATGATCGCCATTTCGTTGAGGAGTTCGTCGTCGGTGCGGGCCTTGACGGTGTTGTCGGTGAGCAGATCGCGCAACAACTGTTCGGCGAGATGCGTGGTGATGGGTACCCGGTTCAAGCTGGCGTATGCCGTGACCCGGATGAGCGCACCTTCCAACTCGCGGATGTTGTTGGTGATATGGGTGGCGATGAACTCCAGGGTCTCGGCCGGCACACGTGAATCGTCGCGTTCGGCCTTGTTCCGCAAGATCGCGAGCCGGGTCTCCATGTCGGGTGGCTGGACGTCGGTGATCAGGCCCCACTTGAAGCGTCCACGTAGGCGGTCTTCAAGGGTGGGGATGGCGTCGGGCGTACGGTCGCTGGAGATGACGATCTGCTTGTTGGCCCCGTGCAGAGAGTTGAAGGTGTGGAAGAACTCCTCTTGTAGTCCTTCTTTACCCTCCATGAACTGGATGTCGTCGATGAGCAGCACGTCGATGTCGCGATAACGGCGTTTGAACGAAGCGGTGGTGTTGCTACGGATCGCGTCGACGTATTCGTTCAGGAACGTCTCAGTGCTGACGTACCGGACGACGTCGTGTTGGTAGTGACGATGCACGTAGTGGCCAATGGCGTGGAGGAGATGGGTCTTACCCAAGCCGGCGGCACCGTAGATGAACAGAGGGTTGTAGCTCCGGCCGGGGGTTTCGGCCACACGCTGGGCGGCAGCGAGGGCAAACTGGTTCGATTGGCCCTTCACGAAGGTGTCGAACGAGTAGCGCGGGTTCAGCCCGGCAACGTCGGCCGGGCCACTGCTTGAACGGCTGTAGCCCGTTGATCCGGATGAGCCAACAGAGGGTGACGCAGCGGCGGCGCCGGACTCCGGCAGTTCGGTGTCGGACACCTCGCGTTGTTCGTCGGCCTGGTCGCTGACCTGAACGTCGACGACGAAGGTGCGGCTGGCGGCACCGATTTCCTCGAGCGCGTCAAGAACGAGCGGAAGATATCTCGACATGATCCGATCGCGAAGATGTGTGTTCGGCGCGCTCACGCGCAGTTCGTCAGGCTCGCTCTCGAGTGCCACCACGTCTTGGAAGGTGGAGAACCAGACAGCCTCTGACACCTGAGCACGCAGCAGTTGAGCAACTGCTGTCCACAACTGTTCATAGTCGCTCACCTGCACCTCCTCATTCGCGCCGCGAAACTGTCCACATTGTTGTCCACACAGTGTGGACAACGAAATCCTGCGGGTGACGCAGAATTGGCCACGCTAGCACTCTTTGCACACCTGCCGTCCACGGGTACGTTGGAGCCCGCATCGTGGCATCCAGTCCACCGGGTACCACGGGAATGGTCCGCGATGAGTTGGCCTGCTAGTTGCCAAGTTCGGGCGCGACGCCGTAGCCTGTCGCAGTTCTGGCGATATCTGCGTATAGCTCGCGTCAGGGTTCACGTTTTCCGCATCACCCATGGTGGTGCCTTCCGAGGAGGTTTGCGTTGAAGCGCACCTTTCAACCCAACAACCTGCAGCGCGCCAAGAAGCACGGCTTCCGCGCCCGTATGAGCACCAAGGGCGGCCGAGCCGTGCTGAAGTCTCGTCGGGCCAAGGGCCGGCACCGTCTGTCAGCTTGATCGGGCGCTTTCGCGGGCGGGCCTCGTTTGAGCGATTGTCTCGGACCGGTTCGCGTGCTCGCGCTGGAGTGCTGTGGTGCACGTTCGTACTCGATCCCCACGTAACGCCGCCCCAGGTGGCGTATGCGATCGGCCGCGCCGTCGGCCCGGCAGTGTCGCGCAATCTTCTGCGCCGGCGGCTGCGGTCGCTCCTGCAGCAGAAATATGCTCACCTACCAGCAGGTTTG
>CAFBLP010000049.1_pt1 | contig 24252 bp, 24 predicted proteins | sample 7268181 | NCBI WGS metagenome assembly CAFBLP01 (sample SAMEA6814034, study PRJEB35770) | freshwater metagenome | biome: Freshwater; feature: Freshwater reservoir; material: water | place: Czech Republic | collected 2017-05-23 | depth 30m m | reverse complement strand
CGCGACCGCGTCAGCGCTGGACCAGCGACCCGTTGCCCGACACCACCCCTTCACCGTCGCATGACCATCGATCGCGTACAAACCACGCCGATCGACCTCACCGACCACCATTGCCAAGCGGGCGTCGACCCGACGACGCTCCAACTCCAACTCGGTGAACAACACGGTGAGTTCACCCACATCGCGACCCGCCAGGTCGAAACACTCACGCTCAGCATCCACCGACACAACGAACATATGTACGACACTAGACAACCGGTGTGACAACGTTCGCGCTGAAGGGTGAGCAACCCGACGCTACGCGCAGATACCGCCACCGAGCACGAAGCGATCGGTGGGGTCGTAGAGCACCATCGACTGCCCGGCCGCGATGCGCCGTTGCGGCTGGTTCCACTGCACGTTCACGCTGGCGCCATCGGACTCGATTGCCAGGGTGGCGGGCTGCGGAGTGCCGTGCGCGCTGCACTGCACCAGCACCGTCGCGAACGCTGCCGCATGGGCGGGCGAATGCACCCAGGTCATGTTGCGCACGAGGTGGCCCTGGGTGAGCAGATCGGCTTCGTCGCCAACGGTGACCACGGCGTGTTCGATGTCGATGTCGACCACGAACCGCTTCGGCGCGCCGCCGGTCAGGCCGAGACCGCGGCGCTGTCCGAGCGTGACCATCTCGACAGCAGGCACCTCGCCCACCGTGGCCCCGCTGGTGTCGACCACCGTTGCTGAGCGGAAGGGAATACGGGTACCGAGGAACGTGGAGCGACCACCCGTGCTGGTGATGAAGCACACGTCCTGGCTGTCGGGCTTGGTAGCGGTTCGCAGGCCCAACCGGGCCGCATGCGCACGCACCTCGGGCTTGGTCATGGCCCCCACGGGGAACATGGTGCGGGCCAGTTCGGCCTGGTCGATCATGTGCACCACGTAGCTCTGGTCCTTGGCGCGATCGGCGCCACGTTCGAGCTCGAAGCCGCTCACCAACGATGGCGTGGCACGCGCATGGTGGCCCGTGGCAACCGCATCGAAACCGAGCAACGTGGCCCGCTCGCTGAGCCGGGCGAACTTCACATGCCGGTTGCACTCGATGCACGGGTTCGGCGTGATGCCCTGGGTGTGCGCCTGCACGTAGGGGTTGACCACGTGCTCGTTGAAGTCGTCGGTGAAGTTGAAGACCAGATGATCGATACCGAGTTGCTGGGCCACACGGCGGGCGTCGTCGACATCGGAGACGCTGCAGCAGCCGGTGTCGCTCTCGCCACCCCACAGCCGCATGGTGACCCCAACGACCTCGTGGCCCTGCTCGACCAACAGCGCCGCCGCAACGGACGAATCGACGCCGCCGCTCATGGCGATCATCACCTTCATGCCGGGACCCCCTTCATGCCCACAGCCGGGTGCACGGGCGCTCCACGCAGGCGGCGCACCGCCGCCACCAACACCTCGAGAGCACAGTCGATGTCGGCATCGGTGGTGGTGCGGCCGAGGCTCATCCGCAGCGCGCCCAGCGAATAGCGCTTCTCGACGCCCATCGCAGCGAGCACGTGAGAGGGTTCCATCGCACCGCTGGCGCACGCCGATGCCGCCGACGCACACACCGCAGCCTCGTCGAGCAGGTACAGCAGCGATTCGCTCTCGATGCCGGCGATACACACGTGCGCAGAGCCGGCGACCTTCACGTCGCGGGGCACGGTCTCGATGACATCGGGGAGCTGCTGCAGCAGTGAGTCGACCAGGCGGTCGCGCAGGCCGGCGAGGCGGCGGTTCTCGGCCTGACGCTCGATGTCGGTGAGCCGAAGCGCCTCGGCCATGGCCACGATGCCGGCCACATTGTGCGTGCCACTGCGCCGATCACGTTCCTGGCCACCACCCTGCAGCAACGGCTCGAGCACGGTTCCCTGACGCTCGATCAGCACGCCCACGCCCTTTGGGCCACCGAACTTGTGCGCCGACAGCGCAAGCAGGTCGACGTGCGGCGTGATCGTACGCAGGTCGATCCAGCACGGCGCCTGGACCGCGTCGGTGTGCAGGAGCGCACGCGGCGCATGGTGGCGCACGATCTCGGCGATCTCGCGCATGGGGTTGATGGAGCCGACCTCGTTGTTGACGGTCATCACCGAGACCACCGAGACGAAGGGCGATGCGTCAGATGCAAGTGCTGCGGCGAGCGCATCGAGATCGACCCGACCAGCAGCATCGACGCCGACCACTCGCCCGCCGCCGTGCTGAACCGCGTGCAGTACGGCATGGTGCTCGGCGGCAGCGCACACAGCGATACCACCGTGGCGGCGCTGGGTGCCAACGATGGCGGCGTTGTCGCTCTCGGTGCCGCACCCGGTGAACACCACTTCGCCCGGCTGGCAACCAACGACATCGGCCACGACGTCGCGGGCCTCGTCAACGGCCTGGCGGACCGAACGGGCGAACCGGTGCGAACCACTGGGGTTCGCGAAGCGGTCGCTGAGGAAGGGCAGCATTGCCTCCACCGCCTCCGCGCGCATGGGCGTGGTGGCGGCGTGATCGAGGTAGGTGAGCGTGTCGCGGGCGTTCACAGCATGGAGGGTACAGGCGCTCCGTCCCACGGTGGTCCCATCATGACCCTCGACGGGTCCCGGCAGGTCATACTGGCTGCAGTGATGCAGGGCTACGACAACACCAGCTACGGCGATGCGTTCGCTGATGTGTACGACGAGTGGTACGGCGACATCAGCGATGTCGAAGCCACCGTTGCGGCATTGGCGACGTTGGCGGCGGCTGCCGGTGGGCTGCCCATCGTCGAACTGGGTGTCGGCACCGGTCGACTGGCATTTCCCCTGGCCGAGCGCGTGCAGCCCACCCTCGTGATCGGCATCGATTCCAGCCCGGCGATGCTGCACCGGCTCGCCGCAAAGCATGCCGAAGAGCACGCTGACAGTGCGCTACAGACGATCCTCGGCGACATGATCGACGACCTTCCCGATGGCCCGCTCGGGGTGGTGTTCATTGCCTTCAACACCTTCTTCAACATCGGCTCGGCTGCCCGCCAGGCGGACTGCATGCGCTCGGTCGCACAACGGCTCGGGCCCAACGGTTGCCTGGTGATCGAGGCAATGGTGCCCGAGGATCCACCGCGCACCGGCAGTCTGGTGGACGTGAAGTCGCTGGCCAATGACCGCGTGATCCTGAGCGTTGCCCGCTACGACGGCGTGCAGCAGACAGCCGAGGGCCAGTTCATCGAGTTCACCGAGTCGGGCGGCGTGCGCCTGCGGCCGTGGAGCATTCGCTACGCCCCACCGACCGAACTCGACCAGATGGCGGCGTCGGCGGGCCTGCGGTGCGCCGAACGGTGGGAGACGTTTGCCGGTGAGCCGTTCACCGACGACAGCGCCCGCCATGTCAGCGTCTATCGGCTGGCGTGACCGACCGCCACCGCAGCGAAATGTGCGCCCGGTCCGCAACTTGTGCCGCAGAGCGTCGTATCCTTTTTTGCAGTGTCTCAAATGCGTTTGAATCCCCTCACCGGCCGGTGGGTCACCATCGTCGCCGACCGCGCGGAACGCCCCACCGACTTTGCTCCTCGCACTGAAGCGGTCGAAGCCGACCCCAGCCGTCCGTGCCCGTTCTGTCCCGGTAACGAAGAGGCAACCCTGCCCGCCCTCGAGCAGATCGATCAGGGCGGCTCGTGGCAACTGCGGGTCATCCCCAACCTGTATCCGGCCTTCGATGGCGACGAGCCGTTTGCCGTGCACCACCTCGGACCCGTGCACATCATGGCCGAGGCCAGTGGCATCCACGAGATCTTCGTCTACACGCCCGATCACAACGGCGGCATCCACCTCGGCGACGATCACAAGACCGCCGAGACGATGCAGGCATTGAAGCGTCGCCTCGTCGACCACGCCAAGACCCCCAACATCCGCTACACCCAGGCCATCGTCAACCATGGTCGCGAAGCCGGCGCATCGCTGGCGCACCCCCACGGTCAGCTGCTCGGCCTGCCCTTCGTCCCGGGCGAGATCCTGGAAGAGGAACGAGCCTTCGCCCGGTTCGAGAGTGCCTGCATCCTGTGCGCCACCATCGAGGCCGAGCTCACCGATGGCAAGCGCATCGTGTTCGCCAACGACGACGTCGTGTGCCTGTGCCCGTACTGGAGCGCCAGCCCCTACGAGTTGCTCATCATCCCGCGCCAGCACGATCTGCACCTGCAGGATGCCAGCGACGCCTCGCTGGCGGCCGTTGGCCGTGCCATCCGCGATGCCCTGCTGAACCTGCGTGAGGCATTCGGCGATGTGGCATACAACCTCGTGTTCCATACCGCACCGCACCAGCACACCGGCGAGTACCACTGGCACGTGCACCTGTTCCCGAAACTGGTCAGCATCGCCGGCTTCGAACGCGGCACGGGCGTGTTCATCAACATCGTGCCGCCCGAAGACGCTGCCGACAAACTGCGCCGCGTTGCTGTCAACATCTGACGAAACCACGCAAGGACCCCCCATGAGCCGCATTGCGGTCAGCATCGAGATCAATGCCACACCCGAGCGCGTCTGGGAGGTGGTCGAACCCGTCGAGAACCACATCGACTGGATGCACGACGCCGTGGCCATCCACTTCCAGACCGAACAGACCCGTGGTGTGGGCACGTCGTTCCTGTGCGACACCAAGGTGGGCCCGATCAAGCTCGTCGATCGCATGGAGATCACCCAATGGGAACCCGGCGCCGCGATGGGCGTGCGCCACACGGGCATCGTCACCGGTACGGGCCTGTTCACCCTGACCCCCATCGACCTGGGTCGGCGCACCCGTTTCGCCTGGGATGAAGACCTGATCTTCCCCTGGTGGCTCGGCGGTCAGCTGGGCTCCTTCATCGGCGGCAAACTGGTGATGAAGCCGATCTGGCGCCGCAACCTGCGCGGCCTCAAGCGCCTGGTCGAGGGCTGACTCGCCTGGGCTGAGCGCAGCGCCCTACAGCGCGCGCAGAGCCGCTGTGACGCCGGCGCCGACCACGATGATGACGATCATCGGGGCTTTGCGCCATGCCGCGAAGACCGCCGCGCCGACACCGGCAACACGTGCGTCGATGCCCAGGTGTTGCCCGGTCGAGAACGTGTCCTTCACGATGATCGATGCAATCAGAGCCGCTGGGATCAGCGCCAGGCACCGGTCGAGTACCGGCGGAAGCGTGCGATCGCCGATGATCACGACGCCGAGTACCTTGAACAGGTACGCCCCCGCAGCAAGCGCGAGCACCAGTGTCCAGCTCATGTGGTCACCCCGTCGTGAACAGCGTCGAGAGCGGGATCACCCATCGGCACGCCAACGAGGATGGCGAGCGCTGCCGCGAGCACCGGCAGGCCGATCGGCACGAACGGGATCGTAACCAAGCAGATTCCGGCACCGAGTAGCGCCGCAAGACGCCCACGCAGGGTTCGCAACTGTGGCCAGAGCATGGCCACGAACGCTGCCGGGACCGCTGCATCGAGACCAAATGTCTTCGGGTCGATCGCACTCCCCGCCAGAGCGCCGATGAGCGTGCCCAGGTTCCAGAACACGTAGAGCGAGACCCCGGTGACCCAGAATGCGACGCGCTGCGCATCGGGGTCGTCCTGCGCCGCCGACATGGCGGTGGATTCGTCGATGGTGAGCTGCGCTGCGATCAGGCGGGTCGCAAGCCTGCCCTGGAGTCGGCTCGACATGGCGAGGCCGTAGACGCCATTACGGGCCGCGAGCAGCAGCGAGCCGCTGAGCGCTGATCCCACCGATCCGCCACCGGCGATGACGGAGACGGCGCTGAACTGCGAGGCACCGGTGAACACCAACAACGACATCGCACAGGCCTGCGCTGTCGATGCGCCGGCAGCGACCGCAGCCACGCCGAACGACACGGCGAACAGCCCCACCGACAGACCGAGGGTGACGCCTGCCGAGACCACCGGGCGCAGGCGTGGGTCGCGCAGGGTGGACAACACGCTCATCCCCACAACCTCACGATTCGGGCGCGCCCAACCACAGCACGGCGAGCGCCGGGACATCGATCATCAGCGAGGCCGGCTGGCCCTGCCAGACCACATCGTGGGTGGCGCGGACATCGACGCCATCGCCCCGGTATCCGCTGCCGCCGAAGCGGGCCGCGTCGGTATCGATCAGTACCCGCCAGTCGCCTGTACACGGAACCCCCACCCGATAGCCGGGCAGCGGCACCGGCGTGAGGTTGGCAACACACACCACGGCCGACGAGGCATCGGCGCACATGGGGTCGACACGCAAGAAAGCAAAGACCGAATGCGCTGCATCATCGGCGTCGAGCCACCGGAAGCTCGCCGAGTCGTTGTCGTGCGCCCAGATGGTCGGCCACGCCTGCGCGGTGGAGTTCAACGCGCCGATCAGGTCGCGAACGCCGCGATGGGTGGCGTGGTCATAGAGATGCCACGGCAGACCGGTGGATTCGTTCCACTCCGACCACGGCGCGATCTCAGCGCCCATGAACACCAACGGCGCACCGGGCAGCGCCCACATCCAGCCGTAGAGGGAGCGCAGGTTAGCGAAGCGCTGCCAGTCGTCGCCGGGCATCTTGGCAAGCAGGCTGGCCTTGCCGTGCACCACCTCGTCATGGCTCAACGGCAGCACGTAGCGCTCGCCAAAGGTGTACAGCAGGCCGAACGTGAGCTCGCTGTGGTGCCACTGGCGATGGATCGGCTCACGCTCGAAGTAGCTGAGCGTGTCGTGCATCCAGCCCATGTTCCACTTGTGCGTGAAGCCGAGGCCACCCTGGTGCACCGGCTGGGTCACCTTCGCGAACGCGGTGGACTCCTCGGCGATCATGAGCGCGCCTGGCATCTCGCTGCCGACGACGGTGTTGATCTCCTGCAGCAGCGCGATGGCACCGAGGTTCTCGCGCCCGCCGTGCTCGTTGGGCACCCACTCGCCGGGCTTGCGGCTGTAGTCGAGGTAGAGCATCGACGCCACGGCGTCGACGCGCAGGCCATCCACATGGAACTCGTGCAGCCAGTACAGCGCGTTGGCGGTGAGGAAGTTACGCACCTCGTTGCGGTCGTAGTTGAACACGAGGGTGCCCCAGTCGGGGTGCTCGCCCTGGCGCGGATCAGCGTGCTCGTAGAGCGCTGTGCCGTCGAATCGGGCCAGGCTCCACTCGTCACGGGGGAAGTGCGCCGGCACCCAGTCGACGATGACGCCGATGCCACGGCCGTGCAAGATCTCGACGAACGATCGGAAGTCGTCGGGCGTGCCGTAACGCGCCGTCGGGGCAAAATAGCCGCTGACCTGATAGCCCCACGAGCCGCCAAAGGGGTGCTCGGCAACCGGCATCAACTCCACATGCGTGAAGCCCAGCGCGACCACATGCTCGGCCAGTTGATGGGCCAGGGCGACGTAGGTGTCGACCCCGGAGCGCCACGAGCCAAGGTGGACCTCGTAGATTCGCAGTGGCGAGTCGGGCCCATTGCTGCGGCCCGCCATCCACGCCTGATCGCCCCACACATGCCGGCTCGGCGCCTCGACGATGCTGGCGTTGTCAGGGGGGCATTCGGTCCTGCGGGCCATGGGGTCGGCTTTCAGCACCGTGGTACCGGCCTGGCTGACCACGGCGAACTTGTAGCGATGTCCGGCGGTGGCGGCAGGAACCGCTGCACCCCAGATGCCGCTCGACCCGATCGGCTGCATGCGGGTGCCGTCGCCCCAACCGTTCCAGTCGCCCGACACAGAGACCTCGCGGGCGTTCGGCGCCCACACCGTGAAGCGGACGCCGGCTGCGCCATCGAGCACATGGGCGCCGAGGAGCTCCCACAACCTGCGGTGACGGCCCTCGTTGAAAAGGTGGATGTCGAGCGGGCCCGGCCACTGCGGCGTGAGCGGGGACGCATCGCTGGAGGTCACGGATTCCGAGCGTACGCCAGTGGCCCCGCTACGGTCAGTGTTCGTGCGTATCTTGATGTTGTCATGGGAGTACCCGCCACTCGTCGTGGGAGGCATCGCCGCCCATGTCGACGGCTTGGCACGGGCAATGGTCCGCGACGGCCACGAGGTGGTCGTGCTCAGCCTGCACACCCCCGATGCCTCCGATGACACGGTGGTCGAGGGCGTGCGGATCATCCGAGCCCGCATCGACCTGCCCTGGATCCCCGACGACAACCTGGTGGCGCGCATGGCGTCCGCCAACCACCAGATCACCCAACTCGCCGGCAAGCTCGGCCGGTGGCAGCCCGATGTGGTGCACGCCCACGACTGGCTCGTGGCCTGGGCGGGCGACACCATCGCCCGGCTCTGGAACGCACCGCTCGTGGCCACCATCCACGCCACCGAGCGCGGGCGTCACGGTGGCCATGTGCCACCGGGCATGCCGGCAGCAATCAACTCCGTCGAGTGGTGGCTCACCTATCAGGCGGCACAGGTCATCTGTTGTTCCAGGTTCATGATCCGCGAGGTCGTCGCCGGATTCGAGCTGCCCGTCGAGAAGGTGCACCTCGTTCCGAACGGTGTCGATCTGGGTGTGTGGAACGCTGCCGGAACGGACACCCCCGGTGCCCGTGAGCCGCTGGTCATCGCGTGGGGACGCGTGCAATATGAGAAGGGCTTCCAGGTGCTGGCCCGTGCCGTGGGCTCCCTACGGCACCGTGTCCCCGGTATTCGGTGCGTGATCGCCGGCCGCGGTTCGTATCTGCCCGAGCTGCAGTCGCAGATCGAGATCGAGGGCCTGTCCGACCTGGTCCAGCTGGCCGGCTTCGTGCCAGACGGCGACCTACGCGACCTGCTGCACCGGGCCGGTTGTGCCGTCATCCCGTCGTTGTACGAGCCGTTCGGCATCGTTGCGCTCGAGGCCATGGCAGCGGGTGCGCCCACCGTGGTGGCCCGCACCGGCGGGCTCGCCGAGATCGTCGAGGGAACCGGCGCCGGCCTGCTCTTCGAGCCCGGCAACCATCACGAGCTCGCCGACCGCATCGAGCAGGTGTTCACACAACCCACGATGGCCGCAACCCTGCAGGCCACTGCGTCGAAACTGCTCGCCGACCACTACACCTGGGACGCCATCGCTGCTGCCACCATCGGTGTCTACATGTCGGCGTTTCCCTCGAACGGTACGGCCACTACTCTGAAAGAGCATGCGTAGCGTCCGTCACTTCCGGGTAGACCCTGCCGTACCCGAGGCCCTCTCCGGCCTCCACCGGCTCGCCAACAACCTGCACTGGTGCTGGGACCGCGAACTGCAGCAGCTGTTTTCCGGCCTGCACCCCGAGGCGTGGGAGGAATCTCACCACCAGCCGCTGGCGATGATGGCCCGTATCACGCCCGAGGACTGGATCGATCTCGCCACCGATCCGGCGGTCGTGCGCGCGGTCGCCGATGCCGTGGTGCGCCTCGATGCAGCGCTGACCTCCCCACGGTGGTTTCAGACCAAGGGAGAATCACCGCTCGATCTCGTTGCCTATTTCTCGCCCGAGTTCGGTATCAGCGAAGCGGTGCCGCAATACAGCGGCGGGCTGGGCGTGCTCGCCGGTGACCATCTGAAGGCATCGTCCGATCTCGGCGTCCCGCTCGTGGCCATCGGGCTGCTCTACGGCGAGGGCTACTTCCGCCAGAGCCTCGATGCCGATGGATGGCAGCAGGAGCGCTTCCCCCGCCTCGAGCCCGCCGGGATGGCCCTGACCCACACCGACCTGCAGGTGCAGCTCGACCTCGCCGACGAGACCATCACCGTCGACATCTGGCGTGCCGACGTCGGGCGTATTCCGCTGTACCTGCTCGATGCCCCCGGCGTGACCGATCGCCTGTACGGCGGCGATGTCGAACATCGCCTGCGCCAGGAAATGGTGCTCGGTATCGCCGGCGTGCGGGCACTGCGCGCCCTCGGTCTCATGCCCCAGGTGTTCCACACCAACGAGGGCCATGCCGGGTTCCTCGCGCTCGAACGCATCCGCGAGTTCGTCGGCCACGGCCTCGCATTCGACGAGGCCGTCGAGGCATCACGCGCTGGGGGCGTGTTCACCACGCACACGCCCGTACCGGCCGGCATCGACCGCTTCCCAGTCGAGCTGATCGAGAAGTACTTCGGCTCGCTGGTGTCCGAGTTGGGCATCACGCTCGAGCGTCTCATGGCCATCGGCAGGCGCGACGACGAGCCCGAGGAGCAACGCTTCAACATGGCCGTCATGGGCCTGCGCCTGGCCGCCCGAGCCAATGGCGTGGCTGCCCTGCACGGCGAGGTGAGCCGGCAGATGTTCAACGGTGTGTGGCCGGGCGTGCCCCAGGACGAAGTTCCCATCGGGCACATCACCAACGGCGTGCATGCCCACAGCTGGGTATCACCCGAGGTCGACCAGCTGTTGCACAACGGCGTGCACGGGGTGTGGGACGGCGCCGACGACGAGTCATGGGCCCGCGCCTACAGCCTGTCGCCCGACCACGTCTGGGCCGCCCGTGCCGCCGGTCGGTCCCGTCTGGTGCGCTATGTACAGGCCCGCATGGGCGACGACGTGCTCGACCCAGAGCTGCTGACCATCGGCTTCGCCCGCCGTTTCGCCACCTACAAACGGGCCACGTTGCTGCTGTCGCAGCCCGAGCGGCTGCGCCGTCTCCTGCTGAGCGCCGATCGCCCGGTGCAGTTCGTGTTCGCCGGCAAGGCACATCCGGCCGATCAACCCGGCAAAGAGATGATCCGGTCCATCGAGTTGTTCGCTCGCGAGCTCGATGTGCGCCACCGGTTCGTGTTCCTGGCCGACTACGACATTGCCGTCGCCCGCGTGATGTACCACGGCTGCGACGTGTGGTTGAACAACCCGCTGCGCCCGCACGAGGCCTGCGGCACCAGCGGCATGAAGGCTGCGCTCAACGGCGCGCTGAACTGCAGCATTCGCGATGGATGGTGGGACGAATGGAGCGACGGCGAGAACGGCTGGGACATCGTCTCGGTCGACGACGACCCCGACCACAACCGTCGCGATCAGCGCGAGGCGATGAACCTGTTCGGTCTGCTCGAGCAAGAGATCGTGCCGTTGTTCTACGACACCGGTGGCGAGCATGGCGCAGTCCCCAAGGGCTGGGTCGATCGCATGATGCACAACTGGGCCTCGCTCGGACCCAAGATCACCGCATCGCGCATGGTCCGCGACTATGTGACCAAGTTGTACGAGCCTGCCGCTGCAGGATCCACGGCGATGAACATCGACGATCAATCCGGAGCACGCGAGCTTGCCGGCTGGAAACACCGCGTGCGCGACTGCTGGCCGCGTGTGCGCATCTCAGGCATCGAGACCGATACGTCGCTCGGCCATGAAGGCGAGACGCGCAGCATGTGCGTCTGCGTCGATCTCGGCGGGCTGTCTCCCGACGACGTAACGGTCGAGTTGCTGCACGGCCCCATCGACAGTGAGGGCAACCTGTTGACGACAGCGCGGCGCTCGGCGCTTGCGCTGGGAACCGACGGCACCTGGACGGGCAGCTATGTCGTCGGAAGGTCAGGCGCCTACGGCCTGACTGCCCGGGTGCTGCCACGTCATCCGTTGCTCGCCACGCCCTTCGAGGTCGGCTGTATCGCCTGGGCGGGCTGACCCGGCGAACTGTCCGAGGACGAAGCCGAGGCGGCGTAGATGGTGTGCACCGCAAGCGCGATGAAGACCGTCGCCCCGCCGATGAGCGCCGGGATGCCCGGGTAGTCGTTCAGGAAGATCCATACCCAGATCGGGCCCATGATCGGCTCGAGCATGGACAGCAGGGCAACATCGGTGGCGGGCGCACGTGCGGCACCGACCGCGAAGATGGCCAGCCCGACACCAAGCTGGGCAAAGCCGAACGTGAGCAGCAGCAACAGGTCGTGCCGGTTCACCTGCAGGGGGTGGGCAAAGGGCAGGGCAATGACTGCGCTGATGACGGCGGCCAGCAGCATCGCCGGGGCCATCTGTACCTCGGCGTGGCGGCGGATCATCACGGTGCCGAGGCCGAACGAAAGTGGGATGATGAACGCGATCGCCGCACCCGATGCGGAGCCGCCGGCACCGGGCCCCGAGACCATGTAACCCACGCCGCCCACCGTGACGGCGATGGCGATCCATGTGTAGTTGCGCACGCGCTCGCCGATGATCACCCAGGCAAGGATCGCTGCTGCGAGCGGGCTGAGCGCGAAGATGACCAACACGACGGCCACGCTGGTGCGCGACAACGCAACGACCATCCCGATCGAAGATCCGGAGAACGCGACGGCCACTGCCCAACCGGGCACGCCCATGCCGACAATGGCGCGAACGGTGTTGCGCCGCTCTCGCCAGATGATGAGTATCAGCAGGCTGGCGCTGGCCGACACCGAACGCCAAAAGACGGTGTTCCATGCCTGCGGATGATCGAGGCTGCGCACGAACAAACCGCCCGTGGAGAAGATGAGCGCCGCGACAACCAGCAAGAACACCGAGAACGCTGAGATGCCAGCGTCGTCGGCAACATAGGAAACGGCGATGCCGCCCTCGCCGGACACCGCAGTGACGTGTGCTGCGCTTTCGTGTCCTGACTGGCCCATCGCTTCTATTCTCGCAGTGTCAGGCACCGTTCCGGCGGCATTGACGACCGGGGTTCGGCGGCCACATCGGCGGCCCACATCGGCGAACCGGATCAGCGACCGGTGAACTCGGCCTTACCGGGCCCGTTGGCCAGGAAGCTCTGCACGCCACGGCGGCTGTCGTCGGACTCGAACACCTCGGCGAAGAGCCGTTGCTCGAGTTGCAGACCGTCGGCCAGCGGCATCGACAGGCCACGGTCGATGGCCTGCTTGGTCAGCGCCTGGGCCACGCTGGCGCCCCGGGCCACCTCGGCGGCCAACGCGAGCGCTCGCTCGTGCAGTTGATCACCGGCCACGAGCTCGTCGGCCAGACCGATGCGCACTGCTTCGTCGGCCTTCACCTGACGCCCCGTGATGCACATCTCCTTGGCCCGGCTGGCGCCGACAGCGCGCGCCAGACGCTGCGTGCCACCACCACCGGGGATGATGCCCAGCAGGATCTCCGGCTGGCCGAACACGGCCCGTTCGCCGACGATGCGATAGTCACATGCGAGCGCCAGCTCGCAACCGCCGCCCAGCGCGTAGCCGCTGACAGCAGCGATGACGAACCGGGGGATGGCCGCAATACCATCGAGCGCACGATGGAAGCCGGCCGTGATCTGCACCGCTTCAGCGGGCCCGCCGAACTGGCTGATATCGGCCCCGGCGGCAAAAATGCGCTCGCCCCCGGTGACCACCACGGCGCCGGGTGGGTCGGCGGCGAGGTCATCGGCGATCTCGCCCAGACGGGCGAGCAGTTGCTGGGACAGCGCATTGACCTTCGGGTTGTTCAACGTGATCACGGCCACACCGTCATCGCGGCGGTCGAGAAGCACCAGGTTGTTGAGCGCGCTGTTCATGGCACCAACCTAGGCGCCGATGCTGCCCAACATCTCGTCGGCAGCACCCCACGGATCGAGTTGGCGGTGCAACACCTCGGTCTGCAGGGCCTCCCAACGCTCGCCGCCGCACAGTTCCCGGGCCTTTTGCTGCAGGCGCCTGGCAACGATCTCGCGGAGCTCCTCGCGTAGGCGGAACTCGCGGCGCTGAGCGAGCACGCCGTTGTCCGAGATGAACTGCCGATGATCGAGCACCGCCTGCCAGAGTTCGGGCACGCCCTGGCCGGTGGTGCCCATCGTGGCAAGGATCGGTGGCCGCCATGCCTCGTGAGCAAGATCGGACAGTTCGAGCATCTGCTCGAGGTCGCGACGCGTCTCCGGCACACCCTTGCGGTCGGCCTTGTTGATCACGAAGATGTCGGCGATCTCCATCAGCCCAGCCTTGTTGGCCTGCACCGAATCGCCCCAGCCCGGGTTCACCACCACCACGGTGGTGTCGGCCTTGCCAGCGATCTCTACCTCGACCTGGCCAACGCCGACGGTCTCGACCAGCACCCATTCGCGCCCGATGGCATCGAGCAGGCGGATGGCCTCGGGCGTGGACAGCGACAGGCCACCGAGGTGACCACGTGTGGCCATCGAACGGATGAACACGCCCGGGTCGGTGGCATGGTCCTGCATGCGCACGCGATCGCCAAGGATCGCACCGCCGGTGAACGGCGACGACGGATCGATGGCCAGCACTGCGACCTCGTGGCCCAGTGACCGCAGATGGCCAATGGCGGCCGAGGTGAGCGTGCTCTTGCCCGCTCCCGGTGCACCCGTGAGGCCAACGGTGTAGGCCCGTCCACCGAGCGGATACGACAGGCGGCCGATGACACGGGCCTCGTCGGCGCCACGTTCGATCAGCGACAACAATCGCGCCAACGCAGCGCGATCTCCCGCACAGGCATCGGCGAAGAGTTCTTCTACGGGTTGCGAGCGCCGGGCCACGAAATCAGACCGCCACGACCTCGGTCACGCCATCGACCCGATCGCGCATGATGCGTTCGATACCGGCCTTGAGCGTCTGCGTGCTGGCCGGGCAGGTGCCACACGCGCCGACCAGGGTGACCGACACCACGCCTGTCACCTCGTCGACGTCTTTGAGTTCGATGTCGCCACCATCGGCCTGCAGGGCAGGTCGGATGATCTCGATGCATTCTTCAACTTGCGCACGCATATGTCTGGACCTCTTCTGAGCCGCGTTCCATTGAAGCATGCACATGGCTAGATTCGTTGTTTGTGACAACATTTCGCCCCATCATCGGCATCCGCGCATGACGCTGTTGGCACATCAGGGCGGATGGGACGAAGGCCTGCTGGTGGCAGCACCGCTGCTGGTGATCGTTGGCCTGTTGTGGCTGGCCAAGCGCCGCGCCGACCGCGTCGAGCACACCGGGTCAGCGGTCGACGAACACGAACACGAACACGAACCTATCGACGGCTGATGTCGGCGCCGAGGCGCGCCAGCCGACCCACCAGGTCGTCGTAGCCACGATCGATGTGGTCGACGCCGCTGATCACGGTCTCGCCCTCAGCCGCCAGTCCGGCGATCACCAGCGCTGCACCGGCGCGGATGTCGGGGGCCCGCACCGGGGCACCCGAGAGCTGCGCCACGCCGCGCACCACGGCGTGATGACCGTCGGTGCTGATGTCGGCGCCGAGGCGGAGGAGTTCTTCGACATAGCGGAACCGGCCGGGGTACAGGTTCTCGGTGACGATGCCGACCCCCGAGGCAATGGACAGCATGGTGACAATCAAGGGTTTGTAGTCGGTGGCAATCCCGGGGTAGGGCAACGTGGCGAAATCGATCGACCGCATCCGCTCCGGTGCCCACACAGCGATGCCGTTGGTCTGCGGCGTGATGGTGAGACCCATCTCGGCAAACCGGCGGAGGGGCATCTCCATATGCTCGGGCCGGGCATTGATCACCACGACCTCGCCTCCGGTGACCGCCGCTGCAGCAATGTAGGTAGCGGCCTGAATGCGGTCGGGCACGACCTCGTGGGTGACCGGGCGAAGGCTGTCGCGCTCGACACCGTGGATCACCAGCGTCGACGACCCGCCCCCCTCGATGTCAGCGCCCATCGCCACCAAGTAGTTGCACAGATCGCTGATCTCGGGTTCGCGGGCAGCGTTGTCGATGACCGTGGTGCCCTTGGCGAAGACGGCCGCCGTCAGGATGTTCTCGGTGGCACCGACGCTCGGGAACTCAAAGGTGATGTTGGCGCCGTGCAGGCGCTCGGCTCGGGCGACGACATCGCCCTTGCGCAGTTCGAACGTGGCGCCCATCGCCTCGAGACCCGCCAGGTGCATGTCGATGGGGCGACTGCCGAAATCATCGCCGCCCGGCAACGACAGCGTCACCGTGCCGCAGCGGGTGAGCAGCGGGCCGAGCACGTTGATGGACGCCCGGATGCGCTCGACGAGTTCGTAGGGGGCGACCGGTGTGATCTGCCCGCCATTGGTCAGCACCAGCGTGCCCCGATCGGTGGGGTGCCAGTCCCAGCCCACGCCAATGGCCGCCAGCAGGTCGCCCATGATGGCCACGTCGGCAATATCGGGCACGTTGGTGAGCGTGGTCACACCGTCGGTCAACAGCGTGGCGGCCATCAGCTTGAGCACCGAGTTCTTGGCGCCGGGGACGGTGACCTCACCCCGCAGGGGGCCGGCATGGCGCACGACGATCACCTCTGCACCCGAATCCATGGCAGTCAGTATGCTCCCGATGTGGTCGGGAGTCAGCGCGTTGTTCGAGAACTTCCCCCCACCGACACCAATCGCGCCCGGCTGATCACGCCGCGCGACGACTTCGTCCAGGAGACGCTTGTGCCCGGGCCCGGGGACCTGGTGTTCACCCAGGCGGCCGGGGCGTTCACCAGCTACGAACGCACGCTCGAGCAGACACCCACCGTGCTGCGCGAGACCACCCGCTACCGCCTGGTGATCCCGTGGTTCGGATGGCTGTTCGCCCGGCCCGTGCGGCGCACCATCGCCCGCCGCGGCACCGTGAGTCCCTACGGCGTGCAGCCGTGGTGGGCCCCGCCCGACCGACTCGACCCGCGCCAGGCCCTGCTGCTCGGGTTACTCGCGGCGGCCTCGATGAGCGCGGCGTTCGCCAACACGCTGTTCACCCAGACCGCCAACTACGCGGCGAAGGACTTCGACATCGGCAAGTTCGGTCAGGGCATCGGCGGGGTGATCGTGCGGGTCGGCATCGTGTTCGCCCTGCCCATTGCCTTCCTGGCTGATCGCGTCGGTCGCCGGCGGATGATCGTGTTCGCGGCCTGGCTGGCTCCCACCATCTCGGCGCTCGGGGCGCTGTCACCGAACTTCGCGGTGCTCGTGGCCACCCAGTCCGTTGGCCGGCCGATGGGCCTCGCCCTCGATCTGCTCGTGGCCGTGGCGGCGGCTGAGGAGATGCCACGCAACAGCCGCGCCTACGCGATCAGCGTGCTGGCCATGGCCAGCGGCCTGGGTGCAGGAGTGGCGGTGATGGGCCTGCCACTGGCCGGCATCGGCACATCGGGGTGGCGGCTGGTGTACCTGCTTGGTCTGGTGTGGCTCGTCGTTGCGTTCGACCTCCGCCGGCGGCTGCCCGAGACCCGTCGCTTCGAGCGCCCCCACGTCACCGCACCGCCGCTGCAGATGAGCCGGTTCGCCCAGATCGCGCTCGTTTCGTTCTTTGCCAACCTGTTCGTGGCCCCGGCGTCGTTCTTCCAGAACCGCTATCTCGACGATGTGCGTGGTCTGTCGGCCACCGCAATCAGTATCTTCACCCTGGCGACAGCCACCCCGGCGGCACTGGGCTTCGTGATCGGCGGACGCATCGCCGACGTGCGCGGGCGGCGGCGCCTGCTGGTGGTGGCCGTGCCGCTGAGCAGTGCATTGCTGATCTGGTCGTTCAGCGTGGCGGGCGCAGGGCTGTGGTTCGGCGCGTTCGGTGCGGGCCTGCTCGGTGGCGTGGCCTACCCGGCATTCGCCGTCTACCGCACCGAGATGTTCCCCACCGGCAACCGCGGCCGCGCCGCTGGGCTCATCACCGCAGCTGCGCTCGTGGGTGGATCCATCGGCATCCTGGCAACCGGGCAACTCCTCGACCGGGGCTGGTCATACGGCACGACCATGACGCTGATGGCGCTCGGACAGGTCGTGGCGGTGATCATCATCGTTGCCCGCTATCCCGAGACGGCGCACCGCGATCTCGACGAACTCAACCCTGAGCCAGTGTCACCCGTAGATCCTGCAGCCACGCACTAACCGCCGCCGCGATGTCGGCATCGGCACCCTTCAGATCGTGGGTCTTGCCGGGCAGCCACACATGCGTAACGGGTGCCGGGATGCTGGCTGTCCAGTGCTGCAGTTCGTCGGGAGTGCCGAACGCGTCACGCGTTCCGTGCACGAACAGGCACGGCACCGGAAGGCGCGCCAGATGCTCGACACGCAGCTTGTCGGGTCGGCCCGGCGGGTGCAGCGGATAGGCGATGAGCACCAACGCTGCTGCGGGGAGCGCCGGCCCGATGTCATCGCCGCCGGCGACGGCCATCGAGCACATTCTCCCGCCCATCGAGCGACCGCCGAGCACCAGCCTGACGGAGGTGGTGCGCTGCTGCGCGGCAAACGCCACCGCCTCAGTGCGCACGGTATCGAGCAGTATCGGGGCCCGATCGGGCGGACGCCTGCCGGCCTTGCGATACGCGAAATCGGCGCGTCGCACCGCCAACGGAGCCACGGCCTGCTCGATCTGGAGCAACGATGCATGGGTGCTGTCACTGCCCGCGCCAGGAAACAGCAACAGTCCCTTCAGCGCCCGCGACGATTTCATGCGAGCAGGATCCTGCGCGCCTCGCCGAGGTCGATGATGGCCTTGCCCGCATCGAGTTCGTCGCCGCCATGATCGGGGTGCACGACGCGTAGCTGATCGCGGTAGCGGGCCATGACCTCTTTCTTGGTGACCGTCGTGGTGCCGAGCGGAAAGCCGAACAGCTCGAACGCCCACGCCCGCGGATCGGCCATTGCGGCGAGCGACGCCGTGGAGGTGCCGGCGAGATGCGAGATGAACGACGGACCGACCGGACCGCGCCAGCGCATGGCCTTGTGCATCACCGGGACCAGCGCACGGCGTGCCGCCAGATCGAGGCGCTCGATGGCGTAGATGGCGCCGAGGATCTGCACCAGCCCACTGCCGTTGGTGTCGAAGCTGAAGTGCACGTTCTCGCCCTCGCCCTGCATCCGGTGCCGGCTGACGCCGAGACCGTGCCGGTCCACCTGATAGCGGTGACGCAACCGCGGCTGCACCACCCGTTGGCCCTCGGCCACCTGACCGAGCAGGCGATGTACATCAGCCACGAGGTCGTCGTCGACATCGCCCAGATGGGCTGCAACCACCGCACCCAGCAGCAGGCCCCCGAAGCCGGGGGTGGGCTCGACCGGCAAGATGATGTTGCCCAACGAGATCCGCCGCGTGGGGGTGACGGGCCTCGAATGCCATACCTCGAGTTCGGCCAGCAGCATGCACGCCACGCTAGTGGTGGCCGTGCGGACTAGATCAGTGGGCGCAGCAAATCGTGCAGGTCTTGCGCCACAGGCTTCGCGTCGTCGTAGTCGCCGTCGGCGTTCACCAACGCGTCGGCGAGTTCGTCGGCCAACTGGCAGCTGCGCCGCCAGACACCGAGCTCGACACCGCGTGGCGGCCGGCTGGTATCGGCCACCTTCAACGCATCGAGCAACCGCTCCAGGCCAGTTGCATCGCGGGGCTCGCGGCGCAGACGCTCGCCGGCCAGGAAGAAGTTGTTCAGTGTTTCGAACGGCAGCTCATCTGCTTCGGGGGCATCGTTCATGATCGGGATGATGTCGCCGTTCTCGACCTCGTCGAGGATGCCGTCCACGTGCTCTTCGGCATCAGTGGGCACCAGCAACACCTCGCCCTCCCAACGAAAGGGAACACCGGCGCCGATCAGCGAATCGGACACGAGCGAACGCTCGAGCGCGTCCCAGTCGCTGAGGTCGTACTCGGTGAGCGAGGCGTCGGCGGCCAGTTCCGCTTCGGCGGACGCGAGCGCGGTGTTGTCGGCACCGGCAATGCCGAGGCGCGCTTCAAGGGCGGTGAACACAGCGTCGGCGGCGGCCTCGAACTGCTCGGGCACAGCCAGCTCGGTACCGTCCCAGCCATGGGGAATCTCGGCCTCGGCCAACTCCGCTGCGAGCGCCGCCTGCTGATCGAAATCCCACCCGCTGAGGTCGTACATGACCCGTATGGCCTCGGGGTCGTTGGCGTTCCAGTCGGTCACGAGAGCGACGCTACCTCACGTGGTCGGCGATGAACTCGCCGATGCGGCGATATTCGTCGAGCTGGTTGTCGGGCTGGCGGAAGCCGTGCCCCTCGCCGGCATACACGTGCAGCTCGACGGAGCCTCCTGCCTGCACGATGCGCGCGGCAAGCATGCGGCTCTGCTCGACCGGCACGACCGCATCGGCGTCGCCGTGGAACATGAGCAGCGGCGTGCGGATGCGGTCGGCGACGTGCACGGGCGACCGCTCGAGATACGGACCGGGAACACCGGCGCGTGCGGGCACCGGGCCGACGAGCGACACGGTGTAGTGCCGCTCGAAGCGATGACTGCGCTCGGCCAGATCGAACAGGTCGGTGACCGGATACGACACGACCGCAGCGGCCACGAGGTGCGCCGACGATGCCAGCACGCCCAAGACCGTGAAGCCACCGGACGAACCGCCCATCAACACGGTGTGCCCCGGCGACCCCCAACCCTGCGCCTGGGCTTGGGCCAACACATCGGCGGTGTCGTCGATGTCGAGCTCGCCCCAGCGCCCGCGCAGCGCCTGCTGATAGTCGCGCCCGTGACCGGTGGACCCCCGGTGATCGGGCACCAACACGTTCCATCCCCGCGAGCGCCAGTAGGCCAGGCGCGGCATGAACGTGACCTGCCACTGATCGGTGGGGCCACCGTGCAGCCAGCACAGCAAGCGATCGGTGGGCTCATCAGCGCGGTACAACCGGGCGTGCAGCGCGGCCCCATCGCGGGCGACGAAGCGATGGAGTTCGGGCTCGGCGAGCGACTCGTCCTCCCATCCGCTGACCGGGCCGACATCGATGACGGTTCGTTCCCACGTGTCGGTGTCGTAGGACACCACCTGCGTGGGAGTGCACGCACCGGAGCGCAGCGCACACAGCCGGTTGCCCTGCCAGGACAGCTGGCCGTGCACCGCCCGGGCCACCTGGCGTACCGTCCCCGTCGCGACATCGACCACGCACAGCCGGCCAAAACCATCCTCGTTACGCGTGAAGGCCACCTGCGCCCCATCGGGCGACACGACAACGCTGCGTTGACCGAGCCCCCAGGTGGGGCCGGCATGCTCGAAGGGCTCGTCCACCAACGGCGCATCGCCCAGCCACACGTTGTTCCAGCCATGATCGTCGCGCACGCAGATGATGGTGCCGTCGGGCATGCACTGCGGCTGTTGCACGGCGCCCGCGGCCACGATGGAGACCGGCGGGCGGGGACCGAACGAGACACCCTGCACCCGGGCAGCATCCCAGGGCATATCGGGCACGCTCCAGGCCTGCCAGAACGCTCCGCTCGAATCGGGCAGCAACTGCGGATCGAAGCAGAAGTCGGCCGATCCGTCGTCGAGCCGTCGGGGGTCGCCATCGGGGAGCGGCTGCAGCCAAACCTCGGCCTGATCCACCACGTACACCACGGCGCTGCCATCGAGTGCCACCATCGGCGCCTGTGCCGTGCGTTCAGGACCGTGATCGGTGAGCCGACGCACCTGGCCGCCGGGCACGGGCTGCCACCACAGGTTGCCATCGGCCGCCGAGTACACCACCGCCCGCGAATCGGGCGACCAGCACCAACAACCGCCGCCGAAGCCGCGGCCCGGACGCGGCGCCGGGTAGGCGGTGAGCTGACGCGGCGGCGCACCATCGAGGCGCGACAGCGTCAACGACGCGACCCCGGCGCTGGACGAAGCGAACACGACCATGCTGGCGTCGGGCGACAGTCGCGGTTCGGTGAGATCACGCCCGCCGATGCATCGTTCCGGCGAGATCGGCATCATGGCCCCGAATGTAGCGGTACGCAACAGCAAGTACGGATGGCGAGAATGCGACGAGGCCAGCCGTTACCGGCCCGAACGCTAGGATTGGCGCCATGACGACCTCGCAGCCTGACCGCAACCTCGCGCTTGAACTCGTTCGGGTCACCGAATCTGCTGCGCTTGCGGCATCGCGCTGGGTGGGTCGCGGCGACAAGAACGGTGCCGATGGCGCCGCTGTCGAAGCCATGCGCACCGTGCTCGCCACCGTCTCGATGGATGGCATCGTGGTCATCGGCGAGGGCGAGAAGGACGAAGCGCCCATGCTGTTCAACGGCGAGCGCATCGGCGACGGCACACCGCCACTCACCGACATTGCAGTCGACCCCATCGATGGCACCACGCTCACTGCGCTGGGTCGGGCCAACGCCATCTCCGTCATCGCCGTCAGCGAGCGCGGCACCATGTTCAACCCCGGTCCATGCGTCTACATGGAGAAGATCGCCGTCGGCCCCGCAGCGGCCGGGGCCATCGACATCACCGCCTCCCCCACGCAGAACCTGCGCTGGATCGCCAAGGCGAAGGGCGAATCGGTGCGCGACCTCACCGTGATGATCCTGGACCGACCACGCCATGCCGCTCTCATCGACGAGGTCCGAGCCACCGGCGCTCGTATCCGCCTCATCACCGATGGTGACATCTTCGGCGCCATCGCCACCTCATGGCCCGAGGCGGGTGTCGATGTGCTCATCGGCATCGGTGGCACGCCCGAGGGCGTCACCGCCGCCGCAGCGCTGAAGTGCATGGGCGGCGAGATCCAGGGCCGGTTGTGGCCCCGCAACGAGGCCGAGCGTGTCGCTGCGCTCGACGCCGGGTACGACCTCGATCGGGTGCTCACCAAGGACGATCTCGTGCAGGGCGACAACTGCTTCTTCGCTGCAACGGGCATCACCGATGGCGAACTGCTGCGTGGTGTGCGCTACGACGGCGGCGGCGCCCGCACACAGTCACTCGTCATGCGTTCGCGCTCGGGCACGATGCGCCTCATCGATGCCCGTCACCGCATCGACAAGCTGCGCACCTTCGCCTCGGTGGATTACGAGTGATCCGGGTTACTGTCCGCTGCGCTGCACCAGGCTGCTGAGTCGGCGGGTCAGGCCACGTGGGGTCACACCTGCCACAACGGTGAGGCCCTTGTAGATCACGCCCGGCACCGACAGTGCCTTGCCCTTGGCCACATCTCCGAGACCACCGGCGGCAACGTCGTCGACCTTCAACCAGGCAAACCCGGGATAGCTCGATGCGTACGCTTCGCTGTTGCTGACGCTCTGGAACTCGGTCTTGGTCAGGCCGGGACACAGCGCCGTGACGTGCACTCCCGTACCGCGCACCTCTTCGTGCAGGCTCTCGCTGAGACTGGTCACATACGCCTTCGTGGCGGCGTACACGGCCAGGCGCGGCGCCGGCTGGAAGCTGGCAACGCTGCTGACGTTGAGCAGGTATCCGCGCCCGCGCGGAATCATCACCCGCAATGCGGCGTTCGACAGCCGTGTGAGCGCCTGCACGTTGAGTCCGATCTCGTCGTGCAGCCGGTCGGGGTCGATCTCGTGGAAGAGACCCGAGGTGCCGAAACCGGCGTTGTTCACGACCAGGTCGATGAGCGCAGCGTCGCTGACGATACGGGCCTCGACCGCTGCCAAACCGGACACGGTGTTGAGGTCGGCGGTCAGGACCTCGAAGCGGTCATATCGGGCGGCGAGTTCTTCCAGGCGCTCAGTGCGCCGGGCAACCAGCACCGTGGGCACCCCGGCCTGACCGAGCAGGTGAGCCATGGACTCGCCGATGCCACTGGAGGCGCCGGTGATGAGTGCGGAGGTGAAGGGATAGTGCTGCATGCACCTCACCCTAGAGCGCCACGGGGCGCCGTACGGTGTGCGGGTCAGTGATTGCCGGCGGTGGTGCCGGCCAGGCCGCCGGTGGCGTTGAGCCGGGCGTGGGCGCGTGCCAACGAGGCAGCGGCCTCGGCGTCGTGCTCGTGACGCAGGGCTTCCTCGGCGCGCTCCTTGGCCCGCACGGCCCGGGCGCGGTCGATCTGATCACCGATCTCGGCAACATCGGACAAGATATTGACCTTGTTGTTGCTGACCTCGACGAAACCACCATGCACGGCCACATCGACGATGTCGCCATCGGCCATGTAGATGCGCGTGTGGCATTCGCTGAGGGCACCGAGGAAGGGCGCATGACCGGCCAGGAACGCAATCTCACCGGTTCCGAGCGTGCGCGTGATGACCTGCGTCGACTCGCCGGTGAAGAGGATCCTCTCCGGCGAGACGATGCTGACGGTCATCGTTGCAGTACTCATGATCAGGCAGCGCCTTCCTGGAGGGCCTTGGCCTTGGCGAGCACCTGCTCCACGCCGCCGACGTTGAGGAACGCCTGCTCGGGAACGGAGTCGAGCTCGCCGTTGACGATGGCCTCGAAGCTCTCGACGGTCTCGTTCACGGGCACGGTCTCGCCGCTGACGCCGGTGAATACCTCGGCAACGTAGAACGGCTGGCTGAGGAAGCGCTGCACCTTACGTGCGCGTGACACGGTGAGGCGATCCTCCTCGGACAGCTCGTCGAGACCGAGAATGGCGATGATGTCCTGCAGTTCCTTGTAGCGCTGGAGGATCTCCTGCACGCGGCGCGCCACGCTGTAGTGACGCTCGCCCACGACCTCGGGCGACAAGATGGTTGACGTCGAGGCCAGCGGGTCCACGGCCGGGTAGATGCCCAACGAGGCGATCTGACGGCTGAGCTCGGT
>CAFBLP010000048.1_pt1 | contig 24410 bp, 26 predicted proteins | sample 7268181 | NCBI WGS metagenome assembly CAFBLP01 (sample SAMEA6814034, study PRJEB35770) | freshwater metagenome | biome: Freshwater; feature: Freshwater reservoir; material: water | place: Czech Republic | collected 2017-05-23 | depth 30m m | reverse complement strand
GCCCGACGAGTGGTCCGGTTGCGGGTGGTACGTCGGTGACGATCACGGGTACGAACCTGACGGGTGCAACGGGTGTGAAGTTTGGTGCGAATGCGGCGACGAATGTGGTGGTGGTGTCGGCTACGTCGGTGACGGCCACAGCGCCCGCGGGTGTTGCTGGTGCTGCGACGGTGACGGTGACCACGCCTGGTGGCACGTCCACCAATGTTGTGTCGTTCACGTATCTGGCTGCGCCGACGGTCACTGCTCTGAGTCCGACGAGTGGTTCGGTTGCGGGTGGCACGGTGGTGACGATTACTGGTAGCGGGTTTGTGTCTGGGGCGACGACGGTGAAGTTTGGTGCGAATGCCGGCACCAGTGTCACGTTTGTGTCGGCGACCTCGATCAGGGCGACGACACCTGCGGGTATCGCTGGTGCGGTGACGGTGTCGGCAACCACGACCAGTGGCACATCTACGAACGTCACGCAGTTCACCTATGTGGCTGTGCCGACGGTGACGGCGTTGAGCCCGGTGAGTGGTCCGGTTGCGGGTGGCACGGTGGTGACGATTACTGGTAGCGGGTTTGTGTCTGGTGCGACGACGGTGAAGTTTGGTGCGAATGCTGGCACGAGTGTCACGTTTGTGTCGGCGACGTCGATCAGGGCCACGGCCCCGGCGGGTGTTGCTGGTGCGGTGACGGTGTCGGCAACCACGACGACTGGTGGCACGTCTACGAACGCCACGCAGTTCACCTATGTTGCGGCGCCGACCATCACCAGCTTCGCCCCGACATCGGTTGCGATCGGCACGGTCGTGACGATCACCGGCACGAATTTCACGGGAGCGACGGCCGTCAAGTTCGGTACTGTCCTCGCCACGCGGTTCACGGTGATCTCGGCGACCAGCATCGTTGTTGGCGTGCCCGCCGGTTCGGTGACAAGCACAAAGATCACGGTGACCACGCCGGGCGGCAGCGTGATCAGCACTTCGTCGGTCACGCTGTCCGGCACTGCCCTGCCGACCATCACTGGTTTCGCTGCGACGTCGGGACCCGTTGGCACCGTGGTGACCGTGACCGGTGCGAACGTCGGCGCAGCATCGGCAACGGCGGTCAACGGCGTGGTGGCCACCTTCACGGTGACCTCGGCGACCACGCTGAACCTGATCGTTCCCGTTGGTGCTGCGACCGGCAAGATCACCGTGACGACCGCTGGTGGCACTGCCACGAGCGCCGCATCGTTCACCGTGACCCTGGTGATCGTGGCAGGGCCGACGCTGGTGTCGACCATCGGCGTCTTTGCGCTCCGACTGGTGTAACCACGAACGGCTCGGCATCGGTGCTCGTCGCGCCGGCGCAGGCGATCTACGATCGGCGGAGCGCGGGGAAGCGATCCCTTGCGCTCCGCCCGAAAACCCTGCGGCGCAGTGTCCTCCGGCCAAGTTTGCTCGTCTGCGCAGAAGGTTTCAGCTATGGACAATTCCCCCACGTTCCGGTTTGACGACATCCCCGCCAAGCGGCGTCCGGTGGTGCCCGCCACCGAGGCACAGGCTCGTCTGGTAGACGTTGCCATCACGCTGTTGCATTCCGAACCATTCGATCAGGTCACCGCACGGCGGATCACGGCCGCAGCAGGACTCTCGCTGCTGACGATCTCTCGGAACTTCGGCTCGATGGAGGGCCTGTTCTCCTATGTCACCAAGGTGTTGCTCGACCGCTCGGTGGAACGCAACAAGGACACGAACGGCATCGAGATCTTCTTCGATCCCGACTTCGTGCTGCGCACCCGCCTCGTGGCGTGGCTGATCGCAGAGGGCGCCAACCCGGCAGCGTTCCAACGCAGCATCAGCCGTGGTCAGGCCGAGTCGTTCGTGAAGCGCATCCAACAGCCGGGGGTGCAGGTCGCCCCGATGACCGAGTTCTACTGGCTGCACGCAGTGACTCTGATGATCGAGGGGTACGCCGTGTTCGCCGGGGTACACAACCTCAGCCCCGAGCAGGCGGGCCACGTGATCCAGCTCGTCACCAGTCTTGCCGCCCATCTGCCGGCCGCCGAGCAGGATCTCGGCTGGGCCGAGGGTTCTGCGGTGGGCCAGGGTGACCCTGGCGGCATCTGACGGGTGTGTCTGATCTCGCCTGGGCGCGATCCGGAAGCCGAAAGGCCTTTGCTCAGGTGTTCGTGGTTCAGCGGGCCCAGTGGGCGGCGAGCAGCTCGAGGCTGCGCAGGCGAGCCGCCAGATCGAACGCCACCGAGGTCACCATGATCTCATTGGCGCCCGTGCGCTCGACGAGGCCATGCAGTTGCTCGACCACGTCGGGTATTGCGCCGACGATGCGGTTGCTCGGCATGCGCTCGGCTTCGGCAAGATCTGGGTGGGCGGCCGCCGTCTCGGGTGATGGCAACGGTACGAAGCGGCCGGTCCGCCGCCCGAGTGCCGTGAGGCGCCCGGGGGCCGAATGCCAGTCGGCCTGCTCGGTGGTGTCAGCGGCGAGCACGTTCGCAGTGACGATCACAGAGGGCTCGGCGAGTGCCGCAGAGGGCTGGAACGTGCGCCGGTAGAAGTCGACGGCCTGCAACGTGCCGCCCATGTCGAAGTGATGCGCGAACGAAAATGGTAGGCCGAGGTGGCCGGCGAGTTCGGCGCTGTAGGTGCTGGAGCCGAGCAGGAACACCTGCGGCGACGAGGTGGGTACCGGCGTGGCGCGGAATCTCCTCCACAGCCCATCGTCGGTGCGGATGTCGCCCAGCAGGCCCATCAGGTCGAGCAGGTGTCGGGGGAAGTCCTCGGCACCCAGCGCGTCGGGGGATCGGCGCAGTGCGGCGGCTGTGACCTGATCGGTGCCCGGGGCGCGTCCCACGCCGACGTCGATGCGGCCCGGGTGCAACGCCTCGAGCATCGCGAACTGCTCGGCGACGACGAGGGGGGCATGGTTGGGCAGCATCACGCCGCCCGAGCCGACACGCAGGTGCGATGTCAGCGCCGCAATGTGGGCGATCAAGACCGTGGGCGCCGTGCAGGCAACGCTGGGCATGTTGTGGTGCTCGGCCACCCAGAACCGGGTGAAGCCGAGCGCGTCGGCGTGCACGGCGAGGGCGGTCGTGTCGCGCAATGCGTCGCCGCTCGACGCTCCTTCGCGAAGGACGGCGAGGTCGAGCACCGACAGCGGGACCGATTGGTGTGACATCATGCCTCTACGGTACGAGCCCAGCGGGCATCGCGCGCTGTGGTGCTGAGGTGCGGTGGGGCGCTGTCAGTCGCTGATGAGTCGTGCGGCCAGGGCAACGAGGCCTGCAACGTCGTGCACGTCGCCTTCGAGCAGCGGCAGCTCGGCCTCGGCGGCGCCCTCGGCGAGGGCCATCAGCTCGGCCATCTCCTGACGTTCCGAGGTGGCCAGGGCGAACAGGTCGGCGTGGTACGCGACGTGATCGGCCAGCGGCCCGGGGGCGAGATCGAAGAACGCCTCGGCCGGTGGGGGCAGCGGATGGACAAGGTTGACGATGACACCGCCGAGGTGGAAGCCGCCGTCGCGCAGCGCATTGACCAGGTGCGTTGATTCGGCGATGGCCTCGGCGCGGGGACTCGACACCAACATGAACGACGTCTGCTCTGAGCGCAAGATGACCGACACCTCGCCGGCGCGCGTGCGCAGGCCCTCTTCCATGCCGGCCAGCGAGCGAAAGAACTCGATGGTGTCTTCGACGATCTTCGGTCCGGCGAGCTTGCGCACCATCCACAGGAACGCTGACGACCCTGCGTTGGTGACCTTGGCGACCGAACGGGTGGGCATGGTGAGCAGGCGGTAGATGGGGTGGCCGAGAAAGCTCATCAACCGATCGGGTGCCTCGAGCAGATCGATGGCGTGACGCGATGGCGGTGTGTCGATGACCACCAGGTCGTAGAGCCCGCTGGTGTGCAGCTGATGGAGCCGTTCGATGGCCATGTACTCCTGGGCGCCGCCGAGCGATCCGGCGATGCTGCGATATACCGGGTTGGCCAGCACCGCAGCGGCCCGTGCCGGGTCGCTGGCGCGGTCGGTGATCATGCGGTCGAAGGTGGTCTCGGCATCGAGCATGAGCGCCCACAACGAGCCGTTGCCCTCGGTGGCGTGCTGGACCTCGTGCGGCTCGAAGGAGTGCGCTGCCAGGTCGAGGCCGAGGGCGTCGGCAAGGCGCCGGGCAGGGTCGACGGTGACGACCACGACACGTCGACCCATCCGCGCCGCAGCAATGGCCAACGCTGCTGCAGTGGTGGTCTTGCCCACACCTCCGGGACCGCAGGTGACCAACAGTGATGTGTTGGCCAACACCTGGGCGATCGAGGGATGGGCGCTGGCGTCGCTGGCTGCCGGGGCGGGTGATGGCGTGGTGGATCGCTTCGCGCTCATGACGCCGCCCGAGGTTCGACGGCCAGTGCGGCGGCGAGGATGTCGAGCTCGGCCGGACCGAAGCGTGCGGTCGGTACGCGCGGCAGTTCGATGCGCGCCAGCGGCAACAGCTCGTCGAGCCGGGCAAGCTGGCGCTGTTGGCCCTCCATGCGTGCCCGCCCGAAGCGTGCCGAGACGTCGAGCGCAGCCTTTGCGGCGCGCGACAACGTGACGCCCTGAGCGCGGGCGGCTGCGGTGGGCGACATCTCCAGGCCTGCCAGGTATGGCCAGCAGGCATTGACCACCAACGGCCCGAGCGAGAGCCCGAGCTTTTCCTCGATGTCGTAGGCCAGCTCGACGACCTCGTTGACGGGTGTCTCCTCGGGGATGGTGACGAGCAGGCCCTGGCAGCGCTTGGCATCGGCGAGCATCTCGGCCACCTCGTCGGCCTGGGTGCGGATGGGTCCGCTGGCCACCACGGCCTGCAGCGCCGACGCCGAACGCAGGAACGGCGCAGCGAGCCCGGCCGGTGGCGCATCGACAATGATCAGGTCGGCTGATTTCTCGCGCTGGAGTTCTTTGATCTTGCCGAGCACGAGCAGGTGCTCGAGACCGGGCGTGGCCGCAGCGATGACATCGAGCGAGGCCGCTGATGCCGCCTTGCGCAGGACGCCACCGATTCCTTTCAGGGCGAGGTAGTCGCTGAAGGCCTGCTCGGGCGGGATCGTGCGCCCACGGATGCGCCCGCTGCGACCGAAGGAGCGCAGGGTGCGTTCCTCGGGCCCGATCGGTTCGCCGCCGAGCAGTGGTCCGAGCCCGGGCCGACCATCGACGGCGATCAACAACACGTTTGCGCCCTGACGGGCTGCGATCAGCGACAGCGCTGCTGCGACCGTGCTGGAGCCGACCCCACCCTTGCCGGCCACCACGACGACGCCGGCACTGGTGACCCATGTTGGTGTCACGCCGCGCTCCATACCGAAATCGTAACCGGGAGCCGTTCGTTCCCCGCTTGCGCACACCCGGTGGGCTTGTGACGCAAATCCGTCGGTAAGCCGCGAATCATGTCGCCACATCTGGGATCATTTGACGGCCCCAAGGAGAACTGTGAGCGATCAGATCGATACGAAGACGGGCTGGCTCAGCCCGGACCTGCTCGAAAACATTCGGGCCAACGTGCCCCTGGTGTACGTCGATGCCATCCCGGTGCGCGTCAACTCGCTCGGCCGGGTCACCCACCTCGGGCTGTTGCTACGAGTGGCCGCCGACGGCACGATCAGCCGGATGGTGGTGACCGGACGAGTGATGTTCGGCGAGCGCATCCGCGACGCCCTGATCCGTCACCTCGAAAAGGACCTCGGTCCGGTTGCCCTGCCGCGCGTACCCACGAACCCGGCACCGTTCACCGTGGTGGAGTACTTCCCCGATCCCGACCAGAGTGGTTTCCACGACCCGCGCCACCACGCCGTGAGCCTGGCCTACGTGGTGCCGGTCGATGGTGATTGCACCCCCAGCCAGGAGGCGCTCGACCTGGCGTGGTTCACCCCGGAGGAAGCGGTCAGCGAGCAGGTCCGCCAACAGATGACCGGCGGGCACGACCGCCTGATTCGTTTTGCGTTGGCCCACGTGGGTGAATTGCCCTGAGGGCCCGGTCAGGACCGGCGTGACTTGCGCTTGCCGACGCCGATCGGAGCCCGGCGGGCGAGTGCAGGCGTGCTGACCGAGGTGGTTGAGTCGATCGGCACCTGGATGCCATCGGTATCGACGTCCACCGGCTTGGTCGGAGCCTCTTGGATCTGCACCGACTCTGGCTTCACCTTGTTGCCGAGCGCGACGTCGAGGCCGAACATCCCAGCGGCCAACGCAGCGCCACCTTTTCCGTAGCGCTGCCGCGCCGTTTCGATGATGTCAGGGTTGGCCGTGTCGAGTACTTCGTCGAGCTCGTCCGTTGGCTCGTCCGTTGGCTCGTCCGTTGGCTCGTCGCTCACACGGTCACTGTAACGGAATCGTCGCTGGTGAGGCATCGCACGACGCCCTATCCGTACGGGCTATTGTCGGGTTCGTGCCAGAGGGGGACTCAGTCCATCGCACCGCTACGGCGCTGAGAACAGCGTTGGTCGGTAAGCCAACGGTGAGCTTCAACGCGCCGCGACTCGTGGGCCCCACCCCCGCCGTCGGACGCACGATCGAGCGCGTGACCAGTCATGGCAAGCACCTCGAAATCGTCTGGGACGACGGCATCACGCTGCACACCCACCAGCGCATGACCGGTGCGTGGCACCTGTATCGCTCCGGCGAACGCTGGCACAAGCCCACCAGGCAGCTCCGTGTTGCCATCGAAGTGGCCGATTGGGCCGCAGTGTGCTTCAACGCCCCCGTGGTAGAGACGTACCGTCAGTTCGACCGCCATCGTCACCCCGGCTTTGGCCGGCTCGGCCCCGACCTCTGCCAGCCCAATGCCGATCTCGAAGAGTGCATCGATCGCTTGCTCGATCACGTCGATCCGTCACTGCCCATCGCTGAGGTGTTGCTCGATCAACACATCGTGTGCGGTGTGGGCAATGTGTACCGCTGCGAGGTGTTGTGGGCCGTGGGCATCAGCCCGTTTGCCAGGGTAGGAACCGTCAGCCAGGACGACGCGCGCGACATCGTGCAGACAGCGGCACGCATGTTGCGCGCCAATCTGGCCACCGATCGGCGGGTCACCGTACCGGGCATGCGCGAGGGGCTCGCCGTGTATGGCCGCAATGGTCAGCGCTGCGAACGGTGCGGCGACACCGTCCAGGTGAAGCGCATCGGCGAGATGAACCGCTTGCTCTACTGGTGTCAGGGTTGCCAGGCGCGCGGCGACCAGCGTGTCGCCCCAACGCCGCCACATGGCTCCGAGCGGCCGATGGATCCGCACCCCGCCGCTGCGTTGTTCCTGTCCGAGCTGCCGTGGCGCCGTGCCGCCGATGGCGACGACACGTTCACGAACGACATCGTTGCCCGCGACACGCCTGATCCCCACGCCCGACCCGCGTAGGTCAGCGCGGTTACGCAGGGCCGGTGCTGCGGTGAAGCAGGCCGTGGACAACGCCGTAACCTGACGCGATGAGCAACGAGACCCAGTACCAGCCGAGCCCATGGGAATGGGTATCGACCCAGGTCGAAACCTACGAGCGCACAGGTGGCGCCGAAGGCAACACGCTGATGGATACGGGCATGCCGATCGTCATCATCACCACCATCGGCGCGAAGACTGGCGCCATTCGCAAGACCCCGCTGATGCGGGTCGAACACCATGGTGAGTACGCCTTGGTCGCGTCGATGGGTGGCGCTCCCAAGCACCCGGTTTGGTACTTCAACCTGTTGGCCCACCCCGAGAGTGTGCGCATCCAAGACGGTCCCGAGCCCTTCGATGTGAGCATCCGTGAGGCCGTGGGCGAGGAGAAGGCAACGTGGTGGGAGCGCAGTGTTGCTGCGTACCCGCCGTATGCCGACTACCAGAAAAAGACCGAGCGTCAGATCCCGGTGTTCATCGCAACTCGTCGTAGCTGAGAATCAGACCGCAGCGCCGGCGCGTTCGCCATCGACCACGGCAGCGTGGGCGCGGCGCGGGGCCAGGCAATCGCCGACCCGTTGCACGCTCACGCCGGCGGCCTTGAGGTCGTTGTACAGCCACTCCACCGGGTTCGGCGGCACCGCGAGCACCACCCAATCGGGAGTGCGGGTCACGTTGGCGCCGGTGGGGTGATGCAGCAGGGTGAGCGTGGTGCCCTCGAGGCCCATCGGCACCAGGTCGGTGGTCTGGGTGATGCCCTTGGCTCCCGCCCGGATCCACCAGTTCTCCATGTCGAGCGTGATGCCAAGGTCCTGGCCCACCACCATGCCGTTGGTGATGATCTCCACGTCGCAGCCTCGGTCGGCGAGCAGCTCACCAACCGATGTGGCGTGATGGAAACCGATCTCGTCGATGACCACGACATGCCCGAAGGGTTCGGCGGTGCCTTCGAGGACATCACGCACGTCGCACACGTTGGCGGCATCGCCCGGCACCCACCAGGGGCGACTCGGCTCTGCCCCCATGGCCACGATGACGTGATCGGGCTTGCGTTCGTCGATGAAGCCGGGCCACACGCCAACGCCGTATTCGATGGTCACGCCGAGACGGCGGCACTCGGTGAGCTGATTGCGGATCATGTCGCCGAACTCGGCGCGGTTGGGCACACTGGCCGCCAGGCGCACCTGTCCACCGGCCTGGGGCTGCTTCTCGTACACGGTGACGGTGTGACCGGCGCGTGCAGCGGAGATGGCCGACTGCAGCCCGGCGGGGCCAGCGCCCACCACCATGACGGTTTTGGGCTTGCGCGAGATGCGAGCAGGTTGGGCAGCGGCAGCGGCAGTGGCTGCGACTTCGCGGATGACGTACTCGGCCTCGCGTCCGGTGCGGGGGTTCTCGATGCACCCGAGCCAACGGTTCATGCCCATACGGCCGACGCACTCCTGGTTGCAGCTGAGACACAACCGGGTTTCGTCGGTGGCACCGGCACGGGCCTTGGCGGCGAAGTCGGCATCGGCGATCTGGCCGCGCACGATGCCGACGAGATCACAGTGGCCCTCGGCGAGCGCACGCTCGGCCTGCAACGGATCCTTGAACCGGCCGACACCGACCACCGGCAGGTCGACGGCCTTGCGGATGGCGCTGGGGATGAACATGGCGTACCCCGGGGGGATGTGCATGCTCGCCTCGATCATGAACAGGCTCGCCGTGGCCACGCCGATGGAGGTGTTGATGTAGTCCACCTGTCCGGTGGCCTCCACGATCTGCGCGATCTGCACCGCCTCGTCGATGGTGGTGCCGCCCTCAATGAATTCGTCGCCGCAGATGCGCACGCCCAGGGCAAGCCGGTTGCCGATGACGCGCCGCACAGCGCGCACGATGTCCACGAGCAGGCGCGCCCGGTTGGGGAGCGAGCCGCCGTAGTCGTCGGTGCGCTTGTTGGTGGCGGGCGACAGGAACCCGCGCACGATCGAGGAGTGGCTGCACTGCAGCTCGATACCGTCGAAGCCGCCCTCGGCGCAGTGTTCGGCAACCAGCGCGTAGCCGGCCACGATCTCGTCGATCTCTGCCACGGTGACGGCCTTGGGCACCTCGCGGAACAGTGGGTCGGCAACCGGTGATGGCGCCCACACTGGCAGGCGGCTGAACATGCTGCTGGCCTGGCCGCCGTTGTGGTTGATCTGGGCGAAGATCGGTGTTCCGTGACGGTGCACCGCTTCGGTCATCAGCCGATAGCCGGGGATGACATCGCTGTGGAAGCCGTGGATCAGCTTCTCGTACGGCCAGTCGGTGGGGTGGGTGGAGTGTTCCTCGGTGATGATCAGCCCGGTGCCACCGGCCGCGCGGGCCGCGTAGTAGGCGGCGTGCTGTTCGGTGGGCTTGCCGTCACGCGCATAGTTGGTGAGATGCGCGCTGAACACGATGCGGTTACGTGCCGTCACCGGTCCGAGTTGCAGTGGGGTCCACAGGTAGCGATACGCCATCGCAGGACACGCTAGGGGTCAGGCCCCGGCTTCGCCCAGCCGGTCCCCGATGATTCGACCCAGAGCGTGTGCGGTAACCGGTATGCGATGAGTGCGCCGTTGCCGTTCAGTCGGCGTCGGACAAGCGGCGTGGGTCGAAGGTGAGCAGGCCCGCTGCCATGACCAGTTCGGTCAACTTCTTGCCGGTGCCGCGTAGGGTCAGCGCAGCGTCGTCGCCGAGGTCGAGATACGGAGCCAGCGCGCTCTGGTCGGTGCGGTCCTCGATCCACAGCCGCTGGGCGCGTCCCGCGTCGGTGAAGGATCCATCGGGGTTGACGAGGCCCTTCACGACCAGGCCCTCGATGCCGGCTTCCCATTCGTCGTCGCTCCACGAGCGCGTTGCCTTCAGCGCCGCTGCGGGCACGTCGCCGGATGCGGCGTGGGTGATGAGTGCCTCGAGCCCGGTGAGTCCCTCGAGCATCAGCGCAGCGATGTGGCCGTCGCCGCGGAACTCGCGCAGCAGGGTCTGGCCGTGCCACAGTTCGAGGTGTGGCTCGGTGGGCCAGGGCAGCGACGCGTGGGCCGCGAACAGCGGGCGTCCCTCGGGATGCTCGCACGCCACCAGCGCGGCGCGGCGGGTGAGCCCGGCCGCTTCGGCGAGTTCGACCGAGTTCAACACGTCGGCGCCGAACGCACGCGTCAACGAGGTGTTCACCGCGTTGAGGCGGGCGCTGAGCATCGCTTCGGGTGTGGTGACGGTCCAGGCGTCGTGCATGCTGGCGCGCACCAGACCCGGATGGAAGTTGTAGAACGTGGCGATCACGACTTCCACGGGCACTGGGCCCATCGCGGCAACTCGTGACGCGAAGTACCCCATGCGGTTCTTCGTGACGCCGACAGCGGCGTAGGCCGGGGTGGTGTCGGGGGTGAAGTAGATCATCCCGTGCACAGCTTCCATGCTGCGCCAGGTCTTGCGTGCGGTGAGGGCATCCATGGTGGCGAACCGTAGGTCATCGGCGCCTAGGGTGGCGCACTATGGAGAATCTGGTCGGCAAGGTCGCAGTGGTCACGGGTGCCGGCAGCGGCATCGGCAGGGCAATGGCCGAGCGGTTCGTTGCCGAGGGCATGAAGGTGGTGCTCGCCGACCTCGACGAGGTCCGCTTGCGCTCGGTTGAATCTCAGCTCACCGAGGCCGGTGGCGACGTGTGGCCGGTGGCGTGCGATACCTCGCTCGAGGAGTCGGTGCAGTCATTGGCCCAGCGCACGCTCGAGCGCTACGGCACCGCACACGTGCTGTGCAACAACGCCGGTGTGGTCGGCACGGGCGATCCGTGGACCGGGCCGATGAGCGTGTGGGAATGGGTCGTTGGCATCAACCTCTACGGCGTCATCCACGGCATCCGCGCCTTCCTGCCGATCATGCAGGAACAGGGCGAGGGACACATCGTCAACACCGCCTCGATGGCCGGCCTGGTGGCCATGCCCGGCGCGGCGCCGTACAACGTGACCAAGACCGGTGTGGTCGCGCTCAGCGAGGGCCTGTTCATCGAGCTGAAGGGAACCGGTTCGCCGGTGGGTGTGTCGGTGCTGTGCCCCGGCTTCGTGCGCACCGAGTTGATGACGCAGATGACCTGGGCCGACCGGCTCGGCGACAAGCCTGCGCCGACCTCGAACCCAATCGGTCAGGTCATGGACCAGATGCTGCGCGAGGGCGTCGAGCAGGGCATCTCGCCCGCCGATGTTGCCGACCAGGTCGTGGCCGCCATCCGCGCCGAGCAGTTCTGGATCCTCACCCACGACGACTTCGGCCAGGCGCCGGTCGAGCGCATGCAGCGCGCCGTTGCACAGCAGAACCCCGCGTGACAGCCTGGCGATGGCCACGCGGTCTCTCGGTCCTGAATTCGGGGCGTGGTACGCCGAGAACAACCCCACCACCGAGCAGTCGGTGATCGCCCGGCTCACCCCCGAGTCGTGGCTCACGTGCGACTTCGCGAAGGGCATGGGCTGAGCGCTTCGGCCTCAATGATGGGTTGCCGACCGTCGGTCCGCCGTCCGTAAGCTCGGTGCGTGACCGATTGGCTCGACGACCTCCGCTTGGAATCGGGGCCTCCATTCCTGGCGATGGGGATGCATGCGTTGCGTCTCGACGAGTGGTTGATCGTCGACGACGATCGCGCTGCGGATCTGGCGGTGAAGGCAGATCTACTGCGCACGGATCGCGCGTCGGTGTTTGCGGCGATGGACGGCACGCACGAGGCGAGCGCCGAGCTGCTCGAGATGGTCCGCGAATGGCTGACCGCGCACGGCATCGCCGTTCCCACTTCGGACGCGGACGAGCATCCGCTCATCGCCGCAGCCCGGCTCGTGCAGGAGGATCTGGCGCTGCTGCAATACGTCGACGGCGAATGGGTACTCACGGCCGGTGCCATCTGCTTCCCCACGCACTGGACCATTGGCGACAAGGTCGGTCTTCCTCTGGAAGGGGTGCACGCACCGGTTGCGCATTACGAGTCCGAGCTGCGCGAGAAGGTCGACCGTTTCCACGATCGCCTTGCGGTCGATCGCCCGGCATGGCGGCGCAACTGGATTGTCGCCGACACCAACGCGTTGCATCTGCGCGCCTATGGCGGTCCCATCCACCATGTACCGGTGATCCAGCCCGACGGTTCGCCGATGTGGATCCGCAGCGAACGTCAGACGCTGCGCCGCCTGCAACAGACCGATGCGATCGTGTTCACCGTCCGCGTGCAGCGAGCGCCGCTCGGCGTGCTGTTGGAGCGGCCCGATCTGGCCGGGCGCATGTTGGCTGCCACGCGGTCGTGGGATGCGCGCAAGCGAATGTACGCATCGACCGGCGGCGCGCTGGATCAGCTCAACGAGTGGCTCGAACGCGTGGCCGGCGGGGCTCACCCAACCACGTGATGTCCAGGTCGAAGCGGTCGCTGCGCCACGTGTGCAGTGCCGCCACAGGGTCGCCGCCCTCCATCAACACGTGGCGTGCCAGCGAACCCTTGGCCGCCTTGGCGTCGTGCCCGGCGACCTTGCCGTCGCGCTCGACGAAGGTGACGCGTACACACTCGCGGTAGTGATCGGGGGTGGGGACCCATGCGGCCCGGTGTTCGTTGGGGAGCAGGTCGATGACCACCCGCTTGGCCAGTGCCTCGTTGAGCGCGTCCGACAATGAGGTGCGCCACCAGGCGCTGAGCACACCGAACGGGGCCAGCCGTGCGCCCATCTTCAGCCGGTATTCGGGCGTGGGGTCATCGACCGCCACCACTCCCAACAGCCCCGACAACACGAACACGCTGCGGCTGGCGCGTCGACTGACCGCGAGCGGCATGGACGCAAGGTCGAGATGGTCCCAGACGACGCCGGTGTAGCGCTGGGAAGCCGGCCACGCCGGCGAGCCGATGAGCACGGCGTTGGCCCGCTGTGCCGCATCGAGGTGCTTGCCGCCCACGCCGAGCAGCTTCTCGTCGCCGCCGCTGGCAGCGGCCAGTGCCTGGGCCAGGAGGCGTCGTTGGTCGCCGAGCGCCGCACCGAACACGCCGTTGGTCGGCTGCCAGGCCGTGGGTGCGCCACCAGGTGCCTTGCCCTCCGAGGGAGGCAGCAGAATTGCGATGGGGTGCGTGGCCATTGCTCAATTCAACCGGGGTACAGCCGTGTCCTGCGCCGGTACCACGATTCCTGCTCTCCGACGGCACCCGTCCGTAGAATGATCGAGCCATGTCGCTGTTCGATGATCCCACCCCCACGTCGCTGCTGCACGGCCTCAACCCCGATCAACTCGATGCGGTCGTGCACAACACCGGCCCGCTGCTGGTGGTTGCCGGCGCAGGCTCGGGCAAGACCCGGGTACTCACCCATCGCATCGCCCATCTCATCGATTCCGAGGGCGTGCACCCGCAGCGCATTCTGGCCATCACGTTCACCAACAAGGCCGCCGGTGAGATGAAAGAGCGCGTCGGCCACCTGGTCGGCCCGGTCGCCAAGAACATGTGGGTCAGCACGTTCCACGCTGCATGCGTGCGCATTCTGCGCGCCCACGCCGATCTGCTCGGCTACCCGCGCAGCTTCAGCATCTACGACCAGGCCGATGCCCAGCGGCTCACCAGCTACGTCATCCGCGATCTCAACCTCGATGCCAAGCGTTTCACCCCACGCGGAGTCCACAACGTCATCAGCAAGTGGAAGAACGAACTGCTCTTCCCCGACGCGGCACTGGTCACCGCGTCCACCCCCCTGGACCGCAAGAACGCCGAGATCTACCGCGACTACCAGGCCCGGCTGCTCAAGGCCGGGGCACTGGATTTCGACGATCTGCTCACCAACGTGGTGTTGCTGTTCCGCCAGCACCCCGAGGTGCTGCACCAGTATCAGGAGCGTTTCCAGCACATCCTCATCGACGAATACCAGGACACGAACACGGCCCAGAACCAGATCGTGCTCATGCTCGGTGCCCTGCACCAGAACGTGACGGTGGTGGGCGATCAGGACCAGTCGGTGTACCGCTTCCGCGGCGCCGACTTCCGCAACATCTTGCAGTTCGAGGATGCGTTCCCCGACGTGACCACCATCGTGCTGAACCAGAACTACCGCAGTACGCAGATCATCCTCGACGCTGCCAACTCGGTCATCGCCAACAACCCCACGCGTCAGGCCAAGACGCTGTGGAGCGAGTTGGGTCGGGGCGAGGGCATCACCCGCTACCACGCCGACGACGAGGGCGACGAGGCCATGTGGGTGGCCCGCACGGCTCAGGAACAACACGACAACAACGCCGTGATGTGGAAAGAGATCGCCGTCTTCTACCGCACCAACGCCCAGAGCCGTGTTGTGGAGGAAGCGCTCATGCGCTATGGCGTGCCCTACAAGGTGGTGGGTGGCACCCGGTTCTACGACCGGCGCGAGATCAAAGATGCCATGGCCTATCTGCGTGCCGTGGCCAACCCGGCCGATGAGGTCAGCATCAAGCGGGTGCTCAATGTTCCCAAGCGCGGTGTGGGCGACACCAGCATCGGCAAGCTCGATACCTGGGCGCGCGAAACCGGTCAGGGTTTCATGGACGCGATGCGTCACGCCGAACAGGCCGGTCTCGGTGGTGCTGCGGCGCGCAGTGTGGCGGCGTTCGTGGAGCTGCTCGAATCGCTGGGGCACATGCTCGATGGTTCGCCGGCCGACGTGCTGCAGGTCGCCCTCGACCGCAGCGGATACATGGCCGAACTCGAAGCCGAGAGCTCGGTCGAGGCCGCTGGCCGGCTCGAGAACATCGGCGAGCTCATCGGCTCGGCCCGCGAGTTCACCCGGGTCGATGAGTTCATGGAGCAGGTTGCGCTGGTTGCCGACACCGACGAGCTCGACGACGACAACCGTCTGGTGATGATGACCCTGCACGCCGCCAAGGGGTTGGAGTTCCCGTACGTGTTCCTGGTCGGCATGGAAGAGGGCATCTTCCCGCACGTACGAGCGCAGAGCGACCCCGACGAGCTCGAGGAAGAACGCCGGCTGGCATATGTGGGTATCACCCGCGCTCAGCAGAAACTGCACGTGTCGCACGCATGGAGCCGCAGCCTGTTCGGGAGCACCCAGTACAACCCGTCCTCGCGGTTCCTCGACGAGATCCCCGATGAGTTGCAGGAGCACAAGGGCAACGTGTCGGGTCGTAGCTCGTACGGGCGCCAGAGCTATCGCGACCGCGACGACAGCAACACCCCCAGTGGCCGGAGCTACGGCTCGTCGGGCACCAGCAGCTCGGGCGCCGGTTCGGGTTCGGGCAACCCTGGGCAGTATCGCGGTCGGTGGAACGAGCGCGATGCAGACCGCAACAGTGAGGCCGCTATCGCTCACCGCGAACGCGTCGTCGACGCCGCGCTGGCCGCTGGGAAGGCGTTGTCGCCTCAGCCCAGCAATGCCCAGCAGATCGGCCTGCGCGTCGGCGACGATGTTGAGCACCCCTCGTTTGGGGAAGGTGTCATCATCAACATCGAAGGCAGCGGCGAGAAGGCCGAGGCCACCATCCGCTTCCGCGATGTGGGCACCAAACACCTGGCGCTCGCCTGGGCGCCCCTGAAGAAGCTGTAGGCCGCCAACACCATGCACCGCCCCACCCTGAACGGCGCGTTGGCCCGCGGGCGCCATGAGGCACGCGAGCAGGTTGCCCTCGGCGCGCATCTCGTGCGCTGGATGGTGCTCGGGGCGCTGTCGGGTGCGTTGGCCGGGCTGTCCTCATACGTGTTCCTGGAGGGACTCGCTCGGGTCACGCACTGGCGCGAGGGCGGTCGGCAATGGCTGGTGTACCTGTTGCCCCTCATCGGTCTGCTGATGGGTGTCACCTACCACGTGTTCGGTGGTCGTTCGGGCGAGGGCAACAACTTGCTGCTCGACGAGATCCACGAACCCACCACCTGGGTGCCGCGGCGCATGGCTCCGCTGATCCTGGTGGGCACATGGGCCTCGCATCTGTTTGGCGCGTCGGTGGGCCGCGAGGGCACGGCCCTGCAGATGTCGGGCAGCCTCACCGATGGTCTGTCGCGGCTGCTCCGGCTCACTGCGGCCGATCGTCGGGTCATGCTCATCGCGTCGATCGCAGGTGGCTTCGGTGCGGTGTTCGGCGTGCCCGTTGCCGGTGCGGTGTTCGCGCTCGAGGTGCAGTCCATCGGGCGGATGCGTTTCGAGGCCATTGTGCCGGCGCTCACGGCGTCCATCGTCGGCGATCAGGTCCTGCGCGGCCTCGGCTACCACCACGCTGACGTCGCGCAGCTCATGCCCCACGTCACGCCGTGGTTGCTCATCCGCATCGCCGGCGCAGGGCTGTTGTTCGGTCTCGTCGCCGCCGGCTATTCGGCGGCTGCGCACGGCATCAAGAGCCTCATGGCCCATCGCATCCGGCGGGCACCGCTGCGGCCCTTCATCGGCGGATTCGCCGTCATCGCGCTGGTGCTGCTGTTCGGCCACGAGTATCAGGGCCTGTCGCTGCCGCTCATCGGCCGGGCCCTCGGCGGCGAACATCTCGGATTCGCCGTGTTCGCACTGAAGCTGCTGTTCACCGCCGTCACGCTCGGCACCGGGTTCGTCGGTGGCGAGGTCACCCCATTGTTCATGATGGGCGCCACGCTGGGTTCTGCCCTTGCACTGCCCTTTGGCATCGATGGTCAACTCATCGCCGCGGTGGGCTTTTGCGCAGTGTTCGCCGGGGCAGCAAACACGCCGATCGCCTGCGCCATCATGGGTGTCGAACTGTTCGGCGCAGGTGCCTTCCTGCCGATCGCGGTGGGCTGTGTGGTGGCCTACGTTTTCAGCGGGCACCGCAGCATCTACCTGAGCCAGCGGTTGCACACCGCCAAGGTGGGTTCACACACCGAAGGCACCCCGCGCCTGGGCGATTGGCGGCATCAACGTGGCTCGTCACCCGGGTCGGCCGATTCGTAACTCGGTGAAGAAACGGCTAGCCGAGCGCCTCGATCACCGGGGCCATCGTGGTCTCGGTCTGGTCGGTGTGCGGGCGATGGCCGAACACGGTGACCGACGTAACCCCGAGCCGCTCGTTCAGTTCGTGCAGCCGTTCGACGATGCCGGCAACAGAGCCCACCAGGACGAACGGCGATGACCGCACGGCCTCGATGGGCAACTTCAAGCGCGTGGCTATGCGGTCGAGCGCCACTTCAGCGTTGTTGGTGATCACCACCATCTGCACCAGCACATCGATGGGCAGCGGCCACCGCTGGCCGGCGGCAGTGCGCGCCACGGTGATGCGCTCGGCCAGTCCGACATCGGTGAAATGCGTGGTGTCGCCATCGGCGCCGTCGTCCGACGGGGTGAAACCGGAGAAGCCGATCATGTCGGCCAGGCGTCCGGCGGTCTGCAGCACGCGGGTGCCGTTACCGCCGATGAGCAGGCGCACTGGTGCTGTGTCGGCACCACGAATGCCGTGGTCGGTGAGCGTGTAATGCCGCCCGGCGAAGCTGACCATCTCGCCGGAGAGCAGCCGCTTCATCACCTCGGCCGATTCGGCCATGCGCTCGACGCGCACGCCCGCAGGGTCGAAGGCCAGACCGGCTTCGTCGTATTCGTACTCCATGTGGCCGGCGCCGATGCCAAGGGTGGCCCGCCCGCCGCTGATGTCAGCGAGCGCGGCAAACTCGTGGGCCACCACGGCGGGGTGGCGGAAGTCGTTGTTGAGCACGTAGGTGCCCACCCGCAACGTGGTGGTGACGGCGGCCGCTGCGGCCATGGCGGTGAACGGTGCACCCCCGCCGCGGGTGAGGTGGTCGGACATCAACAGGTGGTCGTAACCGATGAGTTCGACGTTACGCGCCAGCTTCAACCAGCCCGAATCCTCGGTCTGGCGTGCCCCGAGACCTGCCGACAGATTCACGCGGATCGTCATGAACGCAAGACTAGGGCTCTGCGCGTGCTTGAATCTGCAGTATGAATGCAGCGATTCTCGTCGAAAGCCTTACGGGTAACACGTGGAAGGCAGCCGAACTGGTTGCAGCCAATCTGCAGCAGGCGGGCTGGGGCATCACCGGACTGTCGAAGGTCAAAGAGCCCGACCACGCCAGTATCCAGCAGGCCGACATCGTGCTCATCGGCACCTGGACCCATGGCTTGTTCGTGGTGGGTCAGGCGCCCGCAGGTGCCGCGCTGATCAGCCAGCTTCCCGTGATGCGCGGCAAGCAGGCTGCGGTGTTCTGCACGTTCGCATTGAACCCGGCCAAGACGCTCGACAAGATGACCCGCATCGTGTCCGGCCTCGGTGCCGACGTGATCGGTGGGTTGGCGATGAACCGTCGTCACCTCGACCGCAATGCCGAGGAGTTCGCCATGCGGCTCCTCGACGCAGTACCTGCCCGCTCCTGATGCCCGGTGTGCGCCGGCGTTACCGGGCGCGGAAGCGGTCGAGCTGACGCCGATCGCGTTTGGTCGGTCGACCGGTGCCGCGTGCGCGCACGAAGGGCGGGGCGAGGTCGTCCGGCGGTGGCGGTGGCGGGCTGTGATCGACCAGACACTCTGCGGCGAGAGCCGCACCGACTCTCTTGTCGATGATCGTTGCGACCTCGAGAATGCGGTCGCGCCCGCCGGCGAATGCAGTCACCCGGTCACCGACGCGCACCGTGGTGGATGGCTTGGCGGATGCACCGTTCACGCGCACGTGGCCGCCGGAGCAGGCGTCGCCTGCCGAGGTTCGCGTCGGGTACAGCCGTACCGCCCATAACCACTTGTCGACACGCGTCTGCTCCACCCCACAACGATGACACATCGTTCCCTTCGGAGCGACCGCCGGGGCCCGCCACCAAACCGTTCAGCTGCGGGTTTCGGTGGGGTCGCCGATGTGGCCGAGGAAGAGCACCGCCCCGGTTGGGTTATCGCGGATGGCGAACACGAACGGCCGGTCGAAACTGAGCGTCACTGGTTCTTGTTCCACCGGAGCCGCGGTGGCGCGCATCACCACGGCGGTTGCGGCGGCAGCCTCGGTGCCCTTTTCGTCGACGGTGATGTTGGCCTGATGGATGACTGCACCGATGACCAACTGTTCCTGGGTGGTCATCGCACTGAAGTCGGCGTTCTCGGAGAACGCCGTGGGCATGCCCATCGCGGCCAGGAGCGTGGCCAGATCGGTCAGTGTCTCAATGTCGAACGTGGGCATGGAGACGATGACCTTGCGTTGTGTCGCCAGGCCTGCCACGGACGGCACAGCGGCCACACCGTCGCCCAAGGCGATGCCGTCGTCGGGCAGCACGACCACCATGCTGAGGTCGTTGCCCACATACGGCAGCTCGACCGCCTGCCAGCCGTCGCCCTTGGAGTAGTTCAGTTCCTCGGTGAGGTGCATGAACGGTGTCAACACCACGCCACCGCCGATCGTGGTGAAGTTGGACGCAGACGTGGCATCCGGGGGGAACGGGTTCAGCCAGGGTGCCTTCATGTAGATGGCGTTCACGAGCGTGAGTCGTGCATCGGGCGTGATCGTTCCCTGCGCGAGCAGGTTGGGGATGCGCTGCTTGGTCTTGTCGTCGACCCAGGCATTGATCAGCTTGCGCGCACCCTCGGGGTCGGCCTTGTAGTCGACCAGTTGTAGGCCCGCCCCGTATTCGGTGGCGAGCAGGTCGAGAAATGCGGTCTCGAACGCCAGGCCCTGCTGGCCCCACAGCGAATTGGCGATGGCCAGGGTGACGTCGACCGGCTTGCTCTCGGGCATGGTCACCTGACGGGTGCGGCTGTCGAGCGCCGATGAGAGGGCGTTCATCGAGTGCGCCAACGCATCGGGCCGATCGACGCGTAGCACGGTGTCCATCTCGGTGGCCGTGGTGCCCTTGGCCCCGGCGCGGGTCATCGCGAGGGCGATGGCGATGCTGGCCGGCGAGACCACGAGGTTCTTCTTCGGGGCGGATTGATCGACGGTGGCGTTGCCGACGCCGGTGGTCAGCGCCCGATAGAGGTCGACGCCGAAATCGTTGACGCTCGTGGTGGCCGATGCAGCATCGCTGGGCGAGGCGGCCGAGCGCGGCTTGTCTGATCGGGCGACGCCGCTCGCGGATGAGGTGTCGGGGGGCGAGTTGTCAGAGGACGGCGTGCCCGTGGTGCTCGAGGTGTTGGCCCCATCGGATGAACATCCCGTGAGGGCCGAGGCGGCGCCGATGACTGCCGGCGTGGCCAGAAGAGCGAGAAACATTCGTCGGTCCATGTTCGCATCCCCTGTTGTACGTTGCTTCGGCTGTGGGTTACTTGCTTTGGTCTTGGTCCCTATGACGTCGTGGTGGTGGCGGTTGGTTCCGCCGATGCCGGCAGCAGATCGAGCGACAGCAAGCCGTCGGGGGACACCACCGGGTTCACGCCGATGGGTGGCGCGGCCAGATCGGTGACCTGCAGCGTGCGGCCGTCGCAGTCGGTGAAGGTGCGGGTCTTGCGCACCTGGGTGACCTTGCACGACACATCGCGGTCGGCCGGGTAGGCCATGTAGATGCCCCAATCCTTTTGGGGATCGTCGCCGGTGTGGTCCAGCACGATGGTGCGCCGACCGTTCGACTGGAGCAGGTCCGGGAAGATCAGCGGGCCGTCCTTGGTCACGATGTTGGCCATTGATTTGGTTCGGCCGACATCGAACACCGTTGGTGCGAACCGCTTGGCCGTCTGGTCGCTGTTGTTCGAGATGCCAGCCGCGACTCCCCACAGGAACAGGCCGAGGGCAGCGAAAAAAGCGATGCCTCCGAGCACCGGCACGACTGCCCGTGCGAGGGGTGATCTGAGCTGGGGACGTCGCATCGCTGCCAGTCTGCCCGATGGGAACCGAGGATGCACGGTGGCCACCGGGTGATCGACCGTCAGGATTGTGGCCAGGCGTCGGCGCAGGTTCTTGCAGCGGGTTGTGACAATCACCCGAGTCCGGCCTAGGGTTCGATACTCGTGAAGCGGACCTACCGTGTTGTCGTAGCCAAGCCCGGCCTTGATGGGCACGATCGTGGCGCAAAGACCATTACCCGCGCCCTGCGCGACCATGGTTTCGAGGTGATCTATACGGGCCTGCACCAGACCCCCGAGCAGATCGCCGAGACCTCGTTGCAGGAAGACGTCGACGCTGTAGGACTGTCGTTGCTCAGCGGCGCGCACCTCACGTTGTTCCCCCGCGTCATGGAAGAACTGCGCAAACGCGACCTCGGCGACGTGCTCGTCTTTGGTGGCGGCGTGATCCCCGACGCCGACGCCCGCGCCCTACGCGAGCAGGGCGTTGCCAACATCTTCGGTCCCGGCAGCTCGCTCAAGGGCATCGCCGCCTGGCTCGAAACCGAACTCGACAACAGAGAGGACTGACCTTGGATCTCTTCGAATATCAAGGCAAGCAGTACTTCGCCCGTTACGGCATCCCCGTGAGCCCCGGCGGCATCGCCGACACCGTGGAAGAAGCCGTCGTGCAGGCCGCTGCCGCCGGCTATCCGGTGGTCGTGAAGGCCCAGGTGCAGGTGGGTGGCCGCGGCAAGGCCGGCGGCATCAAGCTGGCCAACAACGCCGACGAGGTGCGCCTGCATGCGGGCAACATCTTGGGCATGGACATCAAGGGCCACGTCGTGAAGCGGGTATGGGTCGAATACGCCAGCGACATCGCCGAGGAGTACTACGCCAGTTTCACGCTCGACCGCGCCGCCAAGAAGCATCTGCTGATGCTCTCGGTCGAGGGTGGTGTGGAGATCGAGACGGTCGCCGAGACCAACCCCGATGCCATCCTGTTGCGCCACATCAACCCGATCGACGGCATCGACCTCGACTGGGCGCGTCAGGCTGCGATCGATGCGAAGATGCCGGCCCAATCGGTGGAAGGCGTCGCCTCCATCCTTGTGCAGCTGTACCGCTGCTTCACCGAGGGCGACTGCGACCTGGCCGAGATCAACCCGCTCATCCTCAAGCCCACCGGCGAGATCCATGCGCTCGACGCGAAGGTCAGCCTGGACAACAACGCTGACTTCCGTCATCCCGAATGGGCCGAGTATCACGCCACGGAAGAACTCGACGAGCGCGAGCTGATGGCCCGCGACAAGGGCCTGCAGTACATCGGCCTGCAGGGCTCGGTTGGCATCATCGCCAATGGTGCGGGTCTGGCGATGAGCACGCTCGACGTCGTCAATCAGGTCGGTGGCGCCGCTGCCAACTTCCTCGACATCGGCGGCGGGGCCAATGCCGATCTCATGTCCGCAGCGCTCGAGGTCATCAACTCCGACCACAGCGTGAAGAGCATCCTGATCAACATCTTCGGCGGCATCACCCGCGGTGAAGAAGTGGCCAAGGGCATCGTCGAGGCACTGAACCGGGTCGAGCTGCGTGCGCCGATCGTGATCCGCCTCGACGGCACCAACGCCACCGAGGGTCGTCAGATCCTGGAGAGCGCCGGCATTCCCGAGAGCGTGCTGCAGAGCAAGCCCACCATGTTGGAAGCCGCTCGTGCGGCCGTAGCAATTGCAAACGCGAACTGAGGCAGACATGGCGATTTTTGTTGATCAGAACACCAAGGTCATCGTGCAGGGACTCACCGGAGGCCAGGGCAAGTACCACGGCCTGCGCAACCGCGCTTATGGCACCCAGGTCGTCGGCGGTGTCACGCCCGGCAAGGGCGGCCAGGACGTAGAAGGCATTCCGGTGTACGACAGCGTGGCCGATGCCGTGGCTGCCACCGGTGCCGATGCGTCGTTCATCGCGGTGCCTCCCAAGGCTGCCTCGGCGGCCATCCTCGAAGCCGCCGCAGCCGGTGTGCGGTTCGTGGTGTGCATCACCGAGGGCATCCCCGCCCAGGACGAAGCCCGCGTGTACAACACGCTCATCCGCGACTACCCCAACACCCGCCTGCTCGGCCCCAACTGCCCGGGCATCATCAGCCCCGGCAAGTGCAACATCGGCATCACGGCCGGTGAGATCGCCGAACTGCCCACGGCCACGGGTCCCAACGTGGGCATCGTGTCCCGCTCGGGCACGCTCACGTATCAGGCGTTGTACGAACTGAAGCAGCGCGGCATCGGTGTGTCCACGTGCGTGGGCATCGGTGGCGACCCCGTTCCCGGGACCAACTTCATCGACTGCCTCACCGGCTTCCAGGCCGACCCCGAGACCCACGCCATCATCATGATCGGTGAGATCGGTGGCTCGGCCGAAGAGGAAGCGGCCGAGTTCATCAAGGCCAACGTCACCAAGCCGATGAGCGCCTACATCGCCGGTGTCACCGCTCCGGCCGGCAAGAAGATGGGCCACGCCGGCGCCATCGTCAGCGGCGGCAAGGGCACGGCGCAGGGCAAGATGGATGCGCTCGCGGCAGCAGGCGTGCGAGTGGGTCTGAACCCCACCGAGGCCAGCGACCTGATGGGCGAGATCATCGCCGGTCTGCGCTGACCCAGCCCAGCTGACTCGCTGGATCCCGCCGACGCGGGTGCACGTTCGATCCAGAACGAGAAGAGCCCCGGACCAGTGGTCCGGGGCTCTTCGCGTACTGCGTAGGTGATGGTTGCCTCAGCCGGCCGGCGGCGGGGGCGGAGGTGGGTTTGATCCCGATGGCGGCGGCGGCGGGGGAGGCGTTGATCCCGACGACGATGGGGGTGCAGGCGTCTCACCGCCACCCTGATTGAACGAGGCCTTGAGCTTGTTGATGTCCTTGAGGTCGTCGAGCTTGCCGCCGGATGCGGTGAAGCCCATGAACGCTCCGGCCACCGAAACCCCGCTGGCGACGAACGCCAGGTACATCCCGGCAGCTCGGTCCAAGTCGATGCTCAACATGCTGTTTCCCTCGGACCCTCCGCCAAGGATCAGCCTGATCAACATCAGCAGGGCACCGAGCCCGGTGGCGAGCAGCACGATGACCGGCCATTGAACGCCGCTGGTTTTCAGCGTGCCGGAGGTGAGCAGGAAGGTGACGATACCGGCGCCGACGATCAGGATCCAGGCGATGCCGCCGGTGAAGAAGTAGTCGAACGCGTTGTTCGCGGAGTAGCCGGCGTAGCTCGCCCAGTGGAAGAAGAGACCGACGATGAGCATCGCCAAGCCGCCTCCCACAAGCATCCAGTCAGACGTTTTGAACTTGCTGAGAT
>CAFBLP010000047.1_pt1 | contig 25076 bp, 20 predicted proteins | sample 7268181 | NCBI WGS metagenome assembly CAFBLP01 (sample SAMEA6814034, study PRJEB35770) | freshwater metagenome | biome: Freshwater; feature: Freshwater reservoir; material: water | place: Czech Republic | collected 2017-05-23 | depth 30m m | reverse complement strand
GTGCAGCGCCGCGGAACGGGTGCGCTTGGCAAGGTGTTCGGGCCACTGATGGTGCTGTGGTTCACGGTGCTCGGTGCGCTCGGATTGTCGCAGATCGTTCAGGAGCCCGGCGTGCTTGCCGCTGTGAACCCGATCCACATCGTGCACTTCTTCGCTGCCTCACCGCTCAAGGCGTTCCTCGCCCTCGGCAGCATCTTCCTCGTGGTCACCGGCGGTGAGGCGTTGTACGCCGACATGGGACACTTCGGACGTCGACCGATCGCGATTGCCTGGTACAGCCTTGTGCTCCCCGGACTCCTGCTGAACTACTTCGGCCAAGCCGCACTCCTGATCCGCGACCCCTCCGCCATCGAGAGCCCCTTCTACCGGATGGCGCCCGACTGGGCCGTTACCCCTCTGGCGGTACTCGCCACGATGGCCTCGGTGATCGCCTCACAAGCGCTCATCTCCGGGGCGTTCTCGCTCACCGTGCAAGCTGTGCAGCTCGATTACCTACCGCGGGTCGCAATCCGACACACCTCGGGCGATCACCAGGGCCAGGTGTACGTGCCACTCGTCAACTGGGCCTTGATGGTTGGCTGCGTCGGGCTGGTGATCGCGTTTCGCACCTCGAGCAACCTCGCCGCCGCCTACGGCATCGCCGTCACCAGCGTGATGTTGATCACCACGATCCTGATCGCCGTCGTCGCCCAACGCAACTGGGGATGGTCGCGAGCGAAGACAGCCGTCGTGGTTACGCCGCTGTTCATCATCGACGCTGGATTCCTGGCAGCCAATGTCCCCAAGATCCCCTACGGTGGCTGGTTCACACTCGCCGTCGCCGTTCTGTTGCTCGCCCAGATGGCCACGTGGCGTACAGGTCGCCAGCTCGTGGCCGAACGCATCCACCGAGGCGAACGGCCCATCGCCGACTTGCTCGAGGAGTGCGCCACGATCACACGGGTCGACGGCAGCGCCGTGTTCCTGTTCAAGGAGCAGGGCATGGCGCCGCCGGCCCTGATCAACAACGTGCTGCACAACAAGGTATTGCATTCCACCACCCTGCTGGTGTCGATCGTTGTCGAGGAGGTCCCACGGATTCCCGCCGACCAACGCGCCGAGGTGACCCGAGTGCAACCCGGTGTCTATCAAGTGTGTCTGCGCTTCGGCTTCATGGAAGAAGCCGATGTCCCCGCCGCGCTTGCCACTGTCGAGTTGCCGCAACGCATCATCGACCTGAACGAAGTGACCTACTTCATCGGCCGCGAATCGGTGATTGCCGGCAAGGTCCCCGGCATGCACCCTCTACGCGAGCAACTCTTCGTCGTGTTGAATCGTGGCGCGGCAAGTGCCAGCCGGTTCTTCAACCTCCCGCCCGACCGCGTCTTCGAGGTCGGCTCGCACGTCGAGATCTGACCGTGGTTTCGTGCCCTGGAGGGCACGAAACGACTCGCAGAAGGCGTCGAGCCAGATGTGATCGGGGCTGCCGGGGTAACGGTTCACGGATCGCCGAATTCGGGGACACCGAAGCCATCGGCCCCGCACTGGACCGCGGCGAGCCGATTCACCATCCCTGAGCCAGACGTCTCGCCCGCACGATGTCGTCTCGGAACGGATCGGTTCTAGCATGCCTCCGTGAAAAGTCGCCTCTCCATTCGTTCGAAGCTGATGGTGCTGCTCGTTATGAGCGGCATCGTCGGCGCAATCGCCATCGGCGTCATCGGCTATGTCCAGGGCGAGCACTCCCTGCGCAGGGCCACATGGGACCAACTCGTGTCGATCCGCGAAACCAAGAAGGCGTGCTTCGAGCGGTGGACCGACCAGCAGCTCCGCGAGTTCCGCATCCTGTCGAGCGACCAGCAACTGGTCAGCGCCGCGGCCGACTTCCGGCGCGGTTTCGACGACCTCGGGCCAACGCTGACCGACGCCGAACAGCAGCGGCTGCTCGGCTACTACCGCGACACGTTCGTGCCGCAGTTGCCCGCCAACATCGACGACCGGGCGGTGGACACCTACCTGCCCGACACCAACGCCGGCGCCCGGCTGCAGCTGGATTACATCGTCGACAACCCGAACCCCGCCGGCAAGAAGTACTTGCTGGAGACGCGCAGTGAATCAGTGATCGCCGGTGACGCAGTGGACGCGTACGACGCCGCCCACCGCGCCTACCATCCGACGTTCGTACGGCTGATGAACGAGACGCAGCTGTACGACCTGTTCCTGATCGACGCCGAAACCGGCGACGTGTTGTACACGACGCAGAAGGAGGCCGATCTGGGCACCAGCCTGATCGATGGCCCGTACCACCTCTCCGGCCTCGCCACTGCGTTCGAGAGGGCCCGCACTGGCGACGTCGGCGACGCCGGTGTGGTACTGGTGGACTTCAAGCACTACACCGCATCGTTCGGTGCGCCGGCCGCCTTCCTGGCCGCCCCGATCACCGACAACGGCAAAGTGGTCGCGGTGGTCGCCGGGCAGGTTTCGATCGACGCGCTCAACAACGCCATGACGTCGAACGGCAACTGGAAAGACGAAGGCCTCGGCGCGTCCGGCGAGTCGTATCTGGTTGGTCCGGACATGACGGCACGCACCGACAGCCGTTTCCTGATCGAGGACAAGGCCGACTATCTGGCGACACTGACCCGCCTCGGGGTCGACGACGCCACCGTGCAGGCCATCGACACCAGCGGCCACTCGATCCTGAACCAGTCCATCGAAACCGGCCCCGTTCGCGCTGCACTCGACGGCAAGACCGGCACCAGCACCATTGCCGACTACCGCGGCATCGAGGTGATGTCGGCCTACGCCCCCGTGATGGTGGGCGGCGAACGCTGGGCGATCCTCATCGAGAAGGACGTGTCGGAGGCGCTCGACCCGATGTACCGAATGCGCCGCAACATCCTGCTCGCCACCGGTGCTGCAGCGATCGTTCTCACGTTGTTGGCGCTCTGGTCCGCCCGAGCGTTCCTGCGACCCATCGTTCGATTGCAGGATGGTGTCGAGCGGCTGAAGTCGGGCGACGTGGACTTCTCGATCGACGCCGAGGGCCACGACGAGTTCGCCTCGCTGGGCAGGGCCTTCAACGAGATGATCGCCGAGGTGCGCCAGCGCAACCGCACCATCGCCGAGAAGACCGCCGAGTACGAGAAACTGCTGCGCAACGTACTGCCCGACGCAGTGGCCGACCGGATGCGCGGCGGCGACCAGGTGGTTGCCGACACGTTCCGCAACGTGAGCATCGGCTACATCTCCATCGACGGCCTACCGCGGCTGATGCACGGCCTGGATGCAACCGCCACCATCAAGTTGCTCAACGAACTGGTGGACAGCTTCGACGACGCCGCTGAACGCCACGGGGTGGAGAAGGTGCGCACCATCGGTGACGCCTATCTGGCCGCCTGCGGACTGTCCACGCCACGGCTCGACCACCGCCAGCGCATGTCATCGTTCGCTCACGAGGCGCTGGCCATTGTCGAACGGTTCAACGCCGCCAAGGGGTGCGACCTGCAACTGCAGATCGGCATGGCCAGCGGCGAGGTCGACGCCGGCATCGTGGGTCGGCACCGCTTCGTGTACGAGATCCTCGGCGGCTGCGTGGCCGACGCCCGCCGCCTTGCCAGCGCCGGCGACCAGCCGGGTGTTCACATGACGCCCGAGTTCGAGCAGGCTCTGAGCGGTACCGGTCAGGACGGCCAGTGATGGGCCTGTTCTCCGATCCTGCCGTTGGCTGGACGCTCGGCCTCGCGCTGGGCTTCCCGGTCGCGTCGGTGGCGCTGGTGGAACTCGAGCGTGTGCTGGGCGACAAGTCACCCGATGCATCGAAGGTGTGTCGACTGGTGCAGCGCACGGTGCTGCCCCCGCTGGGCGCGTTCTTGTTGCTCGACCGGGTGGGCAGGCAGTCCAGCGACGGCGCACCCATGAAGGTGGTGCTCAGCGTCCTTTCGATCACCGCGATCAACGCCGTACTGGTTGCGGTCAACGCCGCGATGCGCGCTCCACGCGACGGCGAACGACGGGGCACGGGCATCCTGCTGGACCTGGCCCGGTTGCTGGTGGTGCTGGTGGCGTCCGCTGTGGTGGCTTCCAGTATCTGGGGCGTCGACCTCGGTGGCCTGCTGACGGCCCTGGGCGTGGGATCGGTGGTCCTCGGCCTTGCCATGCAAGACACGGTCAGCGGACTTTTCGCCGGTATGTCCCTGCTGTCGGGGCGCCACTTCAAGGAGGGCGACTGGATCGAATCGGGCGGCCTCGAGGGGCGCATCGTGCACATGAACTGGCGCACGGTCACCATCGAAACGCTCGACGACGAAAAGTTGGTCGTCATCCCCAACTCCACCCTGGCCACCGAGCCGTTCACGGTGCTCACCACCAACACGCGCAGCTTCGGCTCGAACCTGCAGATCCGCTTCGCCTACGGCACCCCACCCGCACGGGCGATGAGCGCTCTGGAACGGGCGATCGAGAGCGTTGACATCGTGATGGCCGACCCCCCGTACGACATCGACATCGTTGCGGCCGACGAGCAGGGCATCCTGTTCGATATCTGCGTACACGCCCCCAGTCGGTCCGACGGCGAAGAAGCCGTGACCGAGGTGATCCGCAAGCTGTGGTACGTGTGCCAGCGCGAGGGCCTGGTGATGGCCGGTGCCGCCAATCGACTGAGCACCTTCAATCAACCGCTGCGCCCGATCGCCGACGAACTGGCACAGCATCTCGGCGGCACCGACCTGTTTCCTGGCACGGCGCCCGGCTTCGATCGGTTGTTCGCCGCCGCCCGCTACGAGGTGTACGACGACGGCGAGGTGCTGCTGCTTGCCGGCGACCCGTTCGACCGCCTGTTCCTGGTCACCGAGGGGTCGCTGGGCGTGACGATGGGTAGCGGCAACGACCTGCCCCCGGTCCAGGAAGTCGAGATGGGTGGCGCCTTCGTGGCACGAGCACTGCTCAGCGGAGGGCCGTCTCCCGTATCGCTCGTCGCCGACGGCGAGACCTCGGTGATCCGCCTCGGTGCCGCAGCGGTGCTGGCGTTCCTGAACCAGAACCCCGGCCTGGCACGCCAACTGGAGCAGGCCATCGACCTGACCGAACTGGGCCTGCGGTCGGCCAACCGTTCACTCAGTTTCTGACGCCAGCGGTTATGGTCGGGCGCGTTCCCCCATGTCGTCGTCACCCACACCACTGACCCCTTCATCGCGCCGCACCGCCTACATCTTGTTGGCGATGACCATCGCCTTTGGCAGCGTGGCGTTCACGCTCGTCAAGCTCGCCCTCAAGGAAATGACCCCCGTCAGCCTCGCCACCGGTCGCGTCGTGGTGTCAGCGCTGGTGTTCACGGCGGTGGTCATGCGTTCACCCCACCGAAGACGACCCATCGACGCTGGCGATCGAGTGCGGGTCCTCCTCTGCGGCTTCGGCGGCTCGGCGGTCTTTCATCTGCTGTTCAGTTGGGGCCAACTCCATGTGTCCGTGGCCGTTGCATCGGTCATCATGGCCACCTTTCCCGTCATGGTCGCCATCGGCGAGGTGGCCTTCTTGCATCATCGCCTGCACCGCCCCCAGGTGGCCGGACTCGTGCTCGCGACGACAGGTTGTGCGGTGATCGGCATCGCCGGGGGCGGCTCGGCGCCGGGATCGACCATCGCCGGCATGATCGCCGTCGGGTTGTCCACGCTCACCTGGGCAGGTGTCACCGTGGCCACCCGTAGCATCGCCGATCGCTACGACCCATGGTGGCTCAACACGCCCGGCACGGTGATCGGTGCCGTGTTCATTCTGCTGATCGACCTGCCCCACCTGCATGAGTTCGCAAGCCTGTCCCTGAAGGCATGGATCGCTGTGATCTGGCTGGGCTCGGCGAGCTCGGCGTTCATCTACTTTGCGATGGCACGCGTGATGACGGTGGTCTCGGCCACCACGACGGCATCGATCAGCACGGTGGTCACACCAACGAGCGTGATGGTTGCCTGGGCGGTACTGGGCAACGCCCCCTCGCCGACCGAGGTGGTCGGTGGCCTTGTCGTGATCGCCGGTGTCGTGTTGGCGGCCCAGCGGGGCACCGCCACCACAAGAGCACCCCGGCCGAACGCTCTGATTGACGGATCGGCGCCTCGGGCGGGCAGAATCGGCAGGTGATCCACCACTACCTTGCCGCACGGGCCGAGCTCACCGCTCCCGGAGCCCCCTTCGCCACCACCACCATCGATGTGCGTGGCGCAGCCATCCGTACGTTTGCCAACATGCCACCGAATATGCGGGTGCTGTGGGAATCCACGGCAGCGCACGCCGACAAGGACTACATCGTCTACGAGGACGAGCGTTACACCTACGCCGAGATTCATGCCCAGGTGCGCAAGCTGGCCCACCACCTGGCGGCGCACGGCGTCACGCGCCACACCCGGGTTGCGATTGCGATGCGCAACTACCCGGAATGGGTCGTCGGCTATTGGGCCACCATCAGCGTCGGTGCTGCAGTAGTCGGCATGAATGCCTGGTGGACACCACCGGAGATGGAGTACGCACTCAACGACAGCGAACCACGGGTGCTCATTGCAGATGACGAGCGGCTCGAACGCCTGGCCCACATGCCCGAGCAACGTCCGATGCACATCATCTCCGTGCGCAGCACCGGAGCCCTGCCCGAAGGTGGCGTGCACTGGGCCGACGTGATGGCGGGCGATGACCCGGGCTCGCTGCCACCGTGCGAGATCGACCCCGACGACGATGCCACCATCTTCTACACCTCGGGTACCACGGGCTTCCCGAAGGGCGCCCAACTGACCCATCGTGGATCGGTTGCCAACATTCTCAACCTGATCGCGATGACCACCATCGCCACCGCTGGCGAGCAGAAGGCCGTCGATGCCGGCGACCTGCCGCCGAAGCCGCCGTCGACTCCCCGCCCGCCCGTGTTCATGGCACCCACACCGCTGTTCCACGTGACCGCCTGTAACTGCCTACTGCACCCAGCCACGATCGGCGGCGCCAAGATCGTCTTCACCCGCAAGTGGGACCCAGGCCGAGCGCTCGAGCTGATCGAACGCGAACGGGTCACCAGCTTCTCCGGCGTGCCCACGATGAGCCGCGAGCTGCTGATGCATCCCGATTGGGCAACCCGCGACACGTCGTCGCTGCAGGGGCTCGGGGGCGGCGGCGCGGCATTGCAGCCCGATCTGGTGACCAAGATTGCCGGGGCGGTGTCGTCCAGTGCTCCCTCCACCGGATACGGCATGACCGAGACCCATGGCATCATCACGGCCAACGCTGGCCGCTGGTTCGTCAACAAGCCGGCATCGTGCGGGCCGGCGGTACCGACCTTGGAGACCAAGCTGGTCGACGAAGACGGCAACGACCTGCCCACCGACCCCGACACGATCGGCGTGCTGTGCGTGCGCGGTGCGGTGGTCATCAAGGGCTACCTCAATCGGCCAGAGGCCACGGCCGATGCCATTCGCGACGGTTGGCTGAACACCGGCGACATCGCCCGTATCGACGAGGACGGCTTCATCTTCCTGGTCGACCGCGCCAAGGACATGGTGCTGCGCGGCGGGGAGAACGTGTACTGCAGCGAGGTCGAGAGCGCTATCTACCACCACGATGCCATCGCCGAGGCGGCGGTGTTCGGCGTGCCCGATGAACGCCTCGGCGAAGACGTCGCAGCCGTGATCGTGCTCAAACCAGGCCACGAACTGACCGACGACGCCCTGCGCGAGTTCTTGTCCGCCAGCCTGGCCAAGTACAAGATTCCCGCCCAGATCTGGTTCCGCGACGAACCCATCCCGCGCAACGCCAACGGCAAATTCCTGAAGCGCGAGTTGCGAGCCGAGATACTCGGCGGTTAGGTATGCCCATCCACGCCGAGGCTCATTTCATGTCGCCCACAGGCACCGTCCAGGAGGACACCACAATGCACTCTTCGTCAGCATCAGGTCAGCCCCGTACGGGCCACACCAGCGTGGCCCTGCGGGTGCTGGCTATCGTCGCACTCGCCGTCGGACTGGGCAGTTGCTCCAGCACGACAAAAGCGAGCAGCAGCAGCGAGCGCATCATCACCGTCACCCATGCCGAGGTGCCCAAGGCAACGATCATCGACAACGGCGACACCGGACCCTCGGTGGGCGATGTGCGGTTGTGGCATTTCGATGGGCAAACCGATACCGGCGATGTCGTAAACACCGACTGGATCATGACCACAACGGCGGTTGATATGCCCGCTGTCGATGTCGAGACGCGCATCACCACCGGTGTATTCAGGTTCGGCGACTTGGCGGATCAAATCATCCTGCAGGGGGTCGGGCTGTACCCGGCCAAGGGTGCAACCCTGAAGGTGTCGTCATCGGTGGTCCGCTCGATCATCGGCGGTTCCGGCAAGTACGCCGGCGCCAGCGGCTGGGTGGAATCCACGCACCTCGATGACGGCACCTGGACGCACGTCTTCCACCTGCAGTAGGGCACGGAGCGCCGCCGTCAGGCGCAGCGTCGATCCTCGAACCGCGTGGTACAGGTCGCGCATCGTGCCGTTCCCGCGTACGGACACCGTCCGGGGTCGATGCCATCGTTGCCGCCTCCAGCGACCTCCGGGATCATGTCGACCCCGATGATTACCGCGGCATCTGCTGTTGACACATCCTCGGCCTCGGCATCCCGTGCAGCCAGGAACGTCCACGCAATCCAGAACGTGACAGCCATGGCAGCGAGTGCCCAAACCCACGGGGCGAGCAGCAAGACAAAGATCGAGCGCAGCGTCCCACCGATGGCGGCGGAGTGGGCCACCCGACCAAGTACCTGGGAGTTGATGGGGTGCCAGCTGTCGGGATACTTACGGTTGTCGCCCTTGGTCACCCATCCGCTGACGCCGTCACCGCCGACGATGCGGTGGATGATCTGGTGCCCTGCGCCGACATCGCCAGCAGCGATGGTGTAGACGATCACATCACCAACCGCATACGAGTCCTGCTTGCGGGTCAGCACCACATCGTTGCTGGTGTAGGTGGGCAGCATCGATTCGCCGGCCACGAACACGATCCCGGAGTTCCCACCGTAGGCAACGGGCCACAGGTACACCACGGTTGCGACCAGCGCCACCATGACGACGCCCGACAGCCCCCGTGCGACCACCCCCAACGCTCGTCGCCAACCGACGGGGGGCTGGTGCAGCGGCAGCGCCGCAGACGCGACGGCGTTCCCGCCACGAGCGACGGGGGGCGTCGCTCGTGGGCGGGAACGGCGGTCGTGACGAGCGCCGAGCGGAGCAGGAGCTACTGGGAGATCTAGCGACATCGAGATACCCGATCAAGTGGGCTGGGAACGAACACGTCCCCCGTGGTGGGCTGCCAGCCGAGCTGGCAACGCACCACGGGGGTCATTTGGTCAGCGCCCGTTACGGGACGATGGTGCCACTGATGACGATGGCAGCACCGGTCACGACGTTGGACACTGCCGCGGTGCCAAAGGTGAAGAGCTGGGTTCCGCTGGCGTCAAGGGTTTCCGTCTCCTGGCTGCCCTCCACTACGCCAGCGGCGCCGTACAGTTGCACCTTCATGGACTGGCCGTCGCAGGCCGCATTGATCGACGACACTGTTGCCGTGTCGATCACGTACTCGTGGGCCGTTGCGTTGTAGGCGGTCGTGTAGGCGATATCGACACCGTTGGTATCGCACGCTGCCACGACGCTGCTCGCAGCGCCAAGGTTGGTGGAGGTCAAGGTGCCGAGAGTTGCTGCCGACGCAGCCACAATCCCGCCGCCCACAGCGACGGCGAATGTGCCGGCGACGAGCGCTTGTCGAACTGACTTCTTCATGATGATTGAACTCCCTACCGTCGCCCATCACAGCGCCGGTTTGCACTGCGAGGACTTCAGTGATTTCAGCTTGCGGCTCCAGGGTTCGCGGCGGGCAACGCGTTGCGTAGCAACTCCGTAGCAAGTGTTACGGGCCTGCTACCCGCGATGGTCGGCGCCGGCCGACGAGGTGCTGTAGCGGTAGCCGAAACTCCGCACGGTGGTGATCACCGGCCCGGCAAGGGCCACGCCAGCCAGCTTGCGACGCAGTCGCGCCACCACGAACTTCACCCGCTCGGGCCCCACCCCCGAGGGGTTGTCCCAGGCGTGCTCCAGCAGTTGTGTCGGTGACAACACGTGGTTCGAGTGCCGAACGAGCGCCACCAGCACACGGTGCTCCAGCGGCGTGAGTACCACCTCGACGCCGTCGAGGGTGACCTCATGACGCACGAAGTCGACCATGAGTGGCCCGTCGGTAAAGGTGTCGTTCAACTCCGGCTGGCCGGTCTGGTTCCGACGCAGGGCCGCGTTGACGCGCGCGATCAGCTCGGACCGCCCGATGGGCTTGGTCAGGTAATCGTCGGCGCCAGCATCAAGACCGCGCACCTTGTCGGACTCCGAGCCGTGTGCGGTCAACAGCACCACGGGCACGGCCGACATCTCGCGAAGTCGTTGCAGCACAGTCCACCCATCGGTGTCCGGTAGCCCGACATCGAGCAGCACCAGATCCGGGCGGCATTCGTAGAACGACCGAAGACCTGACTGGCCAGTGGCGGCATCGAGCACGCGATAGCCGGCGCGTTCAAGGACGTGCCGGAGCAGCGTGCGCAGGTCGGCTTCGTCCTCGATGATCAGAATCGTCGCGCTCATCGGTCGCCGATCCCGGTTGAGGAATCCGCCGACCCCGCAGCCTGAGACTGATCGGAGAGCCGCACCGTGAACACCGCACCCAGCGTTCCGCTGGTGGCCGAGATGCTGCCACCGTGTAGTTCGACGATCGAGCGGGCAATGGCCAGACCGAGACCGCTGCCCGGGTGCTGCCCGGGACGAATGTTGGACCCGCGGTAGAACCGATCGAAAAGACGGTCGATGTCAGCCGCTGGAACCCCAATCCCGTTGTCGGCAACCTCGATCTCCCAGCAGTCTCCCCAGCGGCGGGTGGTCACCGACACCCATCCACCCTCCGGGGTGAACTTCACCGCATTCGAGATGAGGTTGCGCATCACCTCGTCCATTCGGCCAGGATCGATCATCGCTGGAGCGAGCGAATCCGACAGCGACACGAGCAACTCGACATGCTTCTTCGCGGCCTCGGGGGCGAACGTGGCCATTACCTCGCGCACCAGACCGGCCAACGGCGTCGGCCGGATTTCGATCCCGAGTCCGCCCCCTTCGAGGCGGGCCATCAACAGCAGGCTCTCCACCATCTCGAGCATGCGTTGGCTGTTACGCGAGATGATCTCCACGAACTCGCGCTGCTGTTGCGGGCTGCTGGGCTGATCGTCGAGCAGAAGCTCGGCGAACCCGGCAATCGCCGTCAGCGGAGTACGCAGTTCGTGCGACACGGTGGCCATGAAGTGGGCGCGCATTTCGTCGATATCCGACAGACGCTGGTTCTGTTCCTCGGTGGCGGCGCGGAGCTCGCGCTCGTGCTGCAGGGTCAGCCGGCCATCTTCGTCGTGCTGGGCGCGTTGGGTCAGGTCGCTGTACGCCCACAGGTGCGCCTTGCGCCCACCCATCAGACGCACGGTGGCATAGTCGCGTCCGAGCAACCGACCGTCGGCCATACGGATCAGTTCACCCACGCGCTCGAGGTTGTCCTTGTAGTTCGTGGCGATGCTGCGGCCAAACGCCTCACCGTCGCTCACCGCCCGTTCGGCCTGGGCGCGGATCATGCTCGTGGGAAGGCCAGCGAGTTCTTCCGGCGGCATCTTGTAGCCGAACATCCGGCAAAAGGTCTGGTTCGCAAACAGGATGCGCATGTCGTCGTCGACGAAGAGCGTCCCGATCTGCAGGTTGGCCAGGAAGGCATTCATCTCGGAGGTGCGCTCGCGCAGGGTCAGCTCGGCGAGTTGGCGTGTGCGGTGGGCGCGGTGCCCGCTGATCAGGTTTCCCACGGCGACCACGAACGGTTCGAGATAGGCCAGGATGTCGTCGTCGTAGCCAGCAGATCGGTTGGCCACACCGATCTGGCCAACGAGTTCCTTACCCGCCATGATCGGGATACCGAGGAACGAGGTCAGGGCCGGGTGTCCGGCCGGTCGGCCCACACAACGAGCGTCGGTGGCGACATCGTTGGCCACGACCACACGCCCGCCCTCGCGCAGGCCCCAGCCGAACAACGAGTCGAGGTTGCGGAACTGCAGCCCTTCACCATGCACCACGTGCTCGTCGAACAGGCGCCGCGTGGAGTCATCCCAGGTGATGTCGGTGATGGCGCGCGTCTGCAGGTAGGGATCCCCGGCTACGTCGTACAACACCTCGGCGATGTAGCCGTACTCGCTCCCGCTCAACGCCAGCAGGTCAGCCAGCAGCGGTTCGAACAGTTCGGTGGGGCCGACATTGCTGTGGAGAAGCCCAGCCACCGTGGTCACGGCGTTCAGGAGTCGCTTGGTCGACTCCAGATCTGCAGCCGTTACTGGCCGGTTTTCCAAGTTGTCGGGCATCACTGGTCTTTCAATGGGCCAACAGTGTCGTCTCAGCCCAAATCGTAGCCGCAGATGCAGTCCAATATGCATCGTCCGGCCGCCCGGCCAGCAATGCAGTAAGGCTGGCACCTGCAGCGTCCGGTACGGTAACCAACACGAACCGAACAGCGTTGGCGCGTCGGGCGAACCCGGAAGGAACTGACATGGTTGGTGGGGCACTCAAGATGGCCAGCATGGACGACCTCGATCTGAGGATGTCCGAAGGGGTCCGGCCGCTCTACGAGGCGGTCACCGCATTCATCCGTGACGAGGTCGACCCGATCACCCAGGAGTTCTATCGGCTGGGCGAGGGACGCGCCGATCGCTGGAGCTGGGCACCCGGACAACTGGAGTTGCTCGAGACCGTCAAAGCCAAGGCGCGCACGCTGGGACTGTGGAACTTCTTCCTGCCCAATGCCGAGACCGGCCAGGGACTGAGCAACCTGGACTATGCCTACATCGCCAACGAGCTGGGCAAGAACCGCCTGGCGTCAGAGTGCCTCAACTGCTCCGCCCCCGACACCGGCAACATGGAGGTCATCGAGCGCGTCGGTACCCCCGAGCAGAAGCATCAGTGGCTCGAACCGCTGCTGCGTGGCGAGATCCGTTCCGCCTATGCGATGACCGAACCCGGCGTGATGAGCAGCGATGCCAAGCAGATCCAGACCAACGCCGTGCTCGATGGCGAGGAATGGGTGATCAACGGCTCGAAGTTCTACATCTCCGGTGCCGGCGACCCGCGTTGCAAGATCATGATCACGATGGTGCGCACCAACCCCGATGCCGACACCTACAAGCAGCAGTCGCAGATCCTCGTGCCGATGGATACGCCCGGCGTCGAGATCGTCGAGCCGATGCAGGTCTTCGGTGCCGACGACGCCCCCCACGGTCACATGCACATCCGCTTCACCGACGTACGCGTGCCAAAGAGCAACGTGCTGTGGGGCGAGGGCCGCGGGTTCGAGATCTCGCAGCTCCGTCTCGGGCCTGGCCGCATCCATCACTGCATGCGTTCCATCGGCGCGGCCGAACGTGCCATCGAGATGATGGTCGATCGCGGCCTCACCCGCGAGGGTTTTGGCAAGAAGCTGATCAACCTCGGCAAGAACATGGAGGTCGTCTCCCGTTCGCGTATCGAGGTAGAGGCAATGCGCCTGATGGTGCTGCGCGCCGCGAAGGCAATGGACACGCTCGGCAACGCCGAGGCACGCGTCTGGGTGAGCGCCGTCAAGGCCATGGTGCCCGAGAAGTGCTGCGACATCATCGATGAAGCCATCCAGATGCACGGCGCCGCCGGTATCTCGCAGTGGTTCCCGCTCGCCGAGATGTGGCACAGCCAGCGCACCCTGCGCCTGGCCGATGGCCCCGACGAGGTGCACCACCAGGTGGTGGGCCGCGCCGAGGTGAAGAACCGTGAAGCCGAGCGCAAGGCCGGCAGCACCATCGATCAGCGCTCGCGCGGATCACTGTTCACCGGCCCCTGACCCATTCGATTGTCGAAGTTGCGTCTCAGCGGCCCCTCATGGGCCTGTGAGGCGCGACTTCGTCGCGCCGAGCCCCCACCCGGGCGTAGTGTTCGAGCCATGCGCATCGGAGCCCTGATCTTCCCCACCGACTTGTCGATCGGCGTCGGCCGACTCGCCCGCGAGATGGAAGACCGTGGCTACGAGTCGTTGTGGGTCACCGAGCACACGCACATCCCGACCAGCCGGCGCAGCCCGTGGCCGGGCGGTGCACCCCTGCCCGACGAATACCTACGCACGCTCGATCCGTATATTGCGCTCGCCACCGCTGCCGCTGTCACCACGCGCCTCAAGGTGGGCACCGGCGTGTCGCTGATTGCCCAGCATCACCCGATCACGCTCGCCAAGACCGTTGCCTCGCTGGACCTGGTCTCGAATGGCCGGCTCCTCTTCGGTATCGGCGTGGGCTGGAACGAGGAGGAGATGGAACACCACGGCGTGAATCCGCGCACCCGCCGCAGCGCAGCGCGCGAAACCATGCTGGCGATGAAGGAGCTGTGGACCAAGGACGAGGCGGCCTACAGCGGCACCTTCGTGAACTTCAGCGAATCGTGGAGCTGGCCCAAGCCCGTGCAGAAGCCGCATCCGCCGGTGCTGATGGGCGGTGCCGGCGGCCCCATCACGTTTCGTCATCTCGCCGAATACTGCGACGGCTGGATGCCCATCCATGGTCGTCGCGACATCGGCGCGAAGCTCCCGCAGCTGCGCCAGGCCCTTGTCGATGCCGGACGCGATCCTGACGACTTCGAGTTGGGTGTCTTCGGCTGCCCGGCCGACCTGCCAACCATCGACGCGTATGCCGAAATGGGCTTCACCCGGTGCGTGCTGGGCCTGCCGCCGACATCGGAATCAGCTGCGCTGCAGGCGCTCGATACGTACGCCGCCGTGATCGATCACTATCACTCGTAGGTGAGGCACCCGTCGTCGAGATCGGCGGCGGGCAGGCTGTCTTTCTCGACCCAGTAATCCTGGGAATGCTGCCACTCTGGCGCATCGAGGCGTTGCGGCAACAGGTGCATACCCCGCATGAGATACCCGGGGTTGAAGTTCTCGGGGTCCATCCACGCCAGCACCGGGAGCTGGGCATCGGATGCACGAAGCGTGGGGGTGACCCTGCTGGCGCCGAGTTCGGCCATGTGGCTGAGCAGACGGCACACGAAGTCGCCGATCAGGTCGGCCCGCAGCGTCCAGCTGGCACGGAAGTACCCGAAGACCCAGGCCATATTGGGCACACCGGTGAACATCATTCCGCGATAGGTGATGGTGTCGTTGAAGACCAACGGCTTGTCATCGATGGTGAACTCGATATCGCCGAGCACGCTGAGGTTGAAGCCGGTGGCCGTGATGATGACATCGGCCGACAGTTCCTCGCCGGACTTCAGCAGGATGCCGTGCTCGGTGAACGACTCGATCTCGTCGGTGACCATCGAGGCCTTGCCCGACTTGATGCCCTGAAACAGGTCACCATCGGGCACGAAGGCAAGTCGCTGCCGCCATGGCCGGTACTGCGGCGTGAAGTGCTTCTCGACGTCGTAGTCGGGACCGAGGAAGGAACGCACACCCTCGATCAGCTCGTGCTTCACGAGCTCGGGTTCGTCGAACGAGAGTTGCGTGATCACCTGCTGATCGTGCAGGACCTTTCTGCGCACGATCTCGTGGATCCACTCTTCGTTGATGTCGAGCTCGCGCAGTGTGTCGGCGAGTTCGTTGGCGTTGCGGCCGGTCCAGAAGTACGTGGGCGACCGTTGCAGGACGGTGACATGTGCGCAGTCGCCGGCGATGGCTGGCACCAGCGTGGCAGCCGTGGCTCCTGAGCCGATGACGATGACCTGCTTGCCGGCCAGGTCGAGGTCGTCTGGCCAGGTCTGCGGGTGCACGATACGGCCCTGATAGCGATCCAGACCGGGCCAGTCGGGCGTGTACCCCTGCGAGTGCCGATAGTAGCCCTGGCACATCCACAAGAAGTTGGTGGTGAAGCGCACGTGCTCGTTCGTGTCGGTGCGGATGGCATCGATGGTCCAGGTGTTGATTGCGCTCGACCACGTGGCGTTGGTGATGCGGTGCCCGTAGCGGATGTGCCGGTCGAGATCGTTGTCCTCGATGACCTCGCCCATGTACTTGCGGATCTCGTCAGCTGTGGCGATCGGCGCACCGGTCCACGGCTTGAACCGGTACCCGAAGGTGTACAGGTCGCTGTCCGAGCGGATGCCCGGATACTTGTGCATCAGCCATGTTCCGCCGAAGCTCTCGAGGCCTTCGAGCACCACGAAGGTTTTGTCCGGGCACTGCGTGGAGAGGTGGTAGGCACCACCGATCCCGGAGATGCCAGCGCCCACGATGAGCACGTCGAAATGCTCGGTGCTGATCGGGCCGGCTCCGGCCCCCGGTGCTGCTGCGACTGTTGCGGTCTGGCTCATTGGCTGTTCAACCTTCTGCGGTAATCGGTCGGGATTCGCGCCCTATCGTGCGATCTTGACACTCGGTCGCTGGGTCGAACAGAGCCGTTCGGCCCTACATCCAGTTCTCGTCGGCAAGGCCGAGCTCGGGCCATGGCCCGCACGCGATCGGCTGGCAGTTGCCCCACCCCATCGCGCCACCCACGGGGTCGTGCACCCGCACCACGGTGTCTCGAATCTGGTGCAGCGCCCGGGCCATCTCGGGTGTGGAGCAGTCGGCAATCCGCTCGCCGTCGACATGGAGCTCGCCACGCCATTCGCCGTGGTGATGGCCGCCAAAGCCGAAATAGAGGCCTGCACCCAGCTGGACACCGGTGTCGTCGAGCACCTCGATGGTGAGCGGACGAGCCGAGCCATCTGCCATCCGGCAATCGAGTTCGCCACCGAGCAGGCGTCGATTGGCGGGATCGAACCGCAACGTCGGGACGATGTCGACGATCTGGTCGACCACGCCATCGGGATACTCCACCCCGGCCGTGACCATCTTCTGGCCGTGGGTACCCAGACGATGCCATGTGTAGTGCAGGTGCAGCGCATACCGACTGCCATCGGGACGTTGCATCAGCACCGGGCACCAGATCATCTGGAAGCCAACGCCTGCCGGGATGCCGCCGCCCGGCTCGAGATCGGTGGGTGGCAGGCCGACGTCGTAACGAACGCCCCACGAGTGGTCACGGGTCGAGACCCACGTATCGGGGGTGATCTCGTGACGCTCGCCATCGATCTGCACCCACCCCGAGCACACGCCCGTCTGGTGATACCGCACCAGGTCGGTTGCCAGCCGGTACCCGGATCGGCGCCACGAACGTTCTTCATTGACCGGCGGCACCACGGCTTCGAAGGTCCAGTCGAACGCAATCGGCTGGCAACCGTTCGGTTCGAGACGAAAGCGGACCACGCGCAAGGGCTCGATGACGTCGTAGTGGATCGGACCGACCGTGGTCGTGAGCGGATCGGGGGCAAGGCGGCGACTGGACCGCACCGTGACCTGCTCGACACCGCGCGAGATGGCAGCGTAGCCATCCATCACGTTGCGGTTGGTGTACTTGCCAAGGCCGAAGCCCAACTGCAGGCTGCCGTCGCGGGCCATCGCCATCGCACACACCTTCTCGGTCCAGCTCGGGTCGGAGCTGGCCACATTGGCAAAGGTCTCGGCGATCTGATGGGCAAAGGTCTCGTCTGCCGCCAGGATCGGCCCGATGGGCGTCACCATGGTGGGCCGCCCAGGCCCGGGCCACTCGTTCTCAGGTTCACACCGCGACCCTAGCGAAGCGTTGCCCCTCACCCGGGGGCCCGCCTGCGCACTGTGCGCGCCGCTACCGGTCAACTACGCTGCGTCCCAGAGAGGGCCTGGGGGCGCGCTCGGTTGCACGACGGACCGCTCTGACAACGACGATTGGCTCACAGCTATGCAGGACGAGCTACTGGCTCAGGTCGCCACAACACATCCGCCGGCGGCGAGCCACCGCGACGCGGCCCGTGCGGCGGTGCCTGCTGCGGTGCGTTCGGCAGCACGATCTGGCGCTGGCGTCAGCGCAGTACTGTGGGGCGCGCTCTACACCCTGGCCGCCTTCACCGGGCAACGGTTCAGCACCGTCACCGTCGCCACCGATTGGCAGTTCGCTCCGCTCGATGCCCTGAGCGCCCATCCACTGCGCAGCGTGTGGTACCTGCACGTGCAACCCCCGTTGTGGAATCTCGTTGTTGGTGTGCTGGGGCGATGGAGCCCGTTCAGCCTGGCCCTATCCCTGCAACTCGTCATGCTCGCCAGCGGCATGGTGCTTGCCGGCAGCATTGCCTCGCTGCTCAGGGCGATGGGCCTCGGCCGGCGATGGGTGGTCGTCGTCACCCTCGTTGCCACGGCCAACACCGGCGTGCTCATGTATGGGTTTCTGCCGTTGTACGAGCTACCGGTGGCGGCGTTGCTGGCCCTCACGGTCTGCCTGGCCACACGACGATCAACGCGGATGCATGCCGTCGTTGCCGTCTCTCTGGTTGGCACTGCGGTGGCGATGACGCGCAGCCTGTATCACCCGACATGGTTCGTGCTGGTGCTTGCCCTGGTGATGTGGACGCATCGCTCGTCGCTCTCGCGCCGGGTCATCATGGCTGCGGTGCTCGTGCCGCTGGTCGTGATCGGTGGGTGGTCGCTCAAGAACCAGGTGCTCTTCGGCGAATCATCGCTGTCGTCGTGGAGCGGCATGAACCTGCTGCGCTCTGTCGAACCCGCTATCGCTCCCACCGAACTGGCGGCACTGCGTGAAGACGGCACGATCAGCGACGTTGCCGTCGTCGGCCACTTTGAGCCCTACAGCCGCTACGAATCGGTGATGCCGCCCTGCTCGCCGACTCACCGCGATGTCGTGCTCACCGAAGCACTGCGGTACCCCGCTCCGACGGCGGGCAACCCCGAGCCGCTGCCGTCACCGAACTTCAACTACGAGTGCTTCCTTCCGGTGTTCGATCAGGCCGGCAGCGACGCCCTTGCGCTGATCCGCGCCCGCCCCGGGGCATGGTTCACCGCACGGCTGTGGGCCATCAACAACTGGTTCTGCGCTCCCACAGAACGCGAGCCGTCCAACTCCGCGGTGGTCGACGCCCTCAACAAGGTCTCCAGCGTTGCGCTCGTGGCGGTGGCGCACCCCACGACACCGTCATCGTGGAAGGCGTATCCGGGGTTGATGAGCCCGCACCGGACACCGATCTCGCTGGTGCTGATCATCGCCACCTTCGTGGTGATGGTGGCTGGCACGCGCCACCTGTGGCGACTGTTGCGATCGAAGGCGGACAACGCGGCGCGTTCGCTCGTCATTGCCCTCGCTGCGGTCATCACCGGGTGGACCTTCGTGGTCGGTGTGGTCGGCGAACTGGGCGAGCAGGAACGCTTCCGCAACATGACCGACCCCATCGTCATTGCGGTTGCTGCGGCCATCGTCATCCAGTGGTGGGTGGGGCGCGGCCCATCGAGGCTGCGACAGCGACTTCGGCCAACGACCACCGTGCCCGTTGCGGCGCTGGTGCTGATCGCCGGTCTGGTGATCGTGGGCGTCAGGCAGGGACCACCGGCGCAATCGGTCATCGCCGCGGCCGCTGCCGGCCAGCCCACGCTCGCCAGCCTGGCCAGCGGCTCCCCCACCACGGTGGGCTCCAGCGACGACAACCCCCCATCAGGCATCGGCTTCTTCGACACTTCCACCGACGCGCCGCCACCCAGCACCGAGGCACCCGCCACCACCACGACCGTTGCCATGCCTGCTCCGGCGTGCCACCACATCGTGCATCTCGGCGACAGCAACCTCGGGCTCTCGCTCGGCATGTTCCGCGACGTCTACGCCCGCGCCGGCCTCGATCCAGTACTCGATTTTGCGAACGGCCGCGGCGCCACACAGGCAGCCGATGGCGGAAGCTCTGCAGTGCAGGCCGTCGCCCAGCACCAACACGACGTGCCCACCGACCGACGTTGCTGGGTCGTCGCGCTCAGCGATGTCGACGCGATGGAATCTGCACGCGACAACATCGACCCCGCTACCTCGATCCAGCTCATCGCCGACGCCATCGGCGGCGAGCCGACCACCTGGGTCACGCCGGTGCTGGCCAGCGCCACCTCGGCGTGGACACTCCAGGCATCCACCGCGTACAACCTTGCGCTTCTCCGGGTTGCCAGCGAGCATCCCAACATCACCGTGGTCGACTGGCAGGATGAGGCGCTGCAACACCTCGACATGTTCCTGAGCGATGGCATCCACTATCAGGCGCCGATGTACCTGCTGCTGACGCACGCGGTGATCACCCACCTGGCTGCGGTCTGGGATCTCCAGCAATGAGCGCCGCGAGCCCGGCGGACACAGCAACAGATACCCCGCGCAGCGCTCAGATCGGAGCGCTCGATGGAATCCGCGGTGTTGCCGTGGGACTGGTCGTCTGGCTGCATCTACGCGCCGATCAGATGCCCGGCGGCTGGGTGGGGATGAGCGTGTTCTTCCCACTGTCGGGGTTCCTGATGACCCGGCTCGTTCTCAACGAGCACCACCACAACGACGGTGCGGTACGCCTCCGCAGGTTCTGGCTGCGCCGCGCCCGGCGGTTGCTGCCCGCCCACTACGCCATGCTCGTTGCCGTTGGCCTGCTCCTGGTGCTCGGCGGCACGTGGGCCAACGGCGACGGCGGAGCAATGCTGTCATCGCTGCTGTATTCGAACAACTGGTGGCAGCTCGGCCATTCAGTCGACTACTGGTCGCAGTTCTCCAGCCGTGTGTCGCCGTTCCAGCACCTCTGGAGCCTGTCGGTCGAGGAGCAGTTCTACGTGCTGTGGCCAGTGGTCATGGTGCTCGCGATGAAGCGAGCGCGGCGACCACTGCGCGCCATATGGCTGACCTCGTGCGCAGTGGCCGCGTTGGGTCTTGCCTACGGGCTGATCATCACCCGCGCCGGATGGGGCGGCCCGACCGATGTGTACTACAACACCGGGGTGCGCGGCGCAGAGCTGCTGGCCGGCAGCGCGTTGGCTGCATTGATGGCAGGCCGGCCCCAGATCTGGACCAGCGCCCGGGCACGCCGCGCCCTCGACATCGCTGCTGGCGCGTGCCTGGTAGCCATCGGCTATACCTCGATCACGCTCGACGCCTCGGCCTCACGTTTCATCGCCGATGGCGGCATGTTCGTCACCGGCATCGCCACGGTGATCATCATCGCCTCGGCGACACGAGGCGGCGCTGTCGAAACGTTCCTTGCTCTGGCTCCACTGCGGTGGCTCGGAACACGCTGCTACAGCCTCTACCTGTGGCACTGGCCGATCATCGCGATGGTCACACGCGAAAGCAGCGGACTGCGAGGGTGGTGGCTCACCACTGCCCAGATCGTCATCACGTTCGCGGCAACGGTGCTGTCGTACTGGTTGGTCGAGGAACCCATCCGTCACGGCCTGCGTGCTACCAGGCGCAAATGGTCACGTAACCCTGTGATGGCGTAACGGCGATGAACGTGCCCCTGATGCGCCCCTTGACCCCCGATGACATGGTCGCGCTCTGCGGTCTGATCAACCTTGCCAACGCCCACGACGGCCTACGAATCAGCAAAGATGTCGATGAGGTTCGTGAAGACATCGGCCCGCCGACACTCGAACTCGGTGACGACACGCTCGGAGCGTTCATCGGCGGCGACCTTGTTGGCGCCGTGTGGGTGCACTACCTCCCCGCTGAAGTGGTCAACGAGCGCTGCTACGTCTTCGGGGCCGTGCACCCCGGGCACCGCCGGCTCGGCATTGGCAGACAGCTGATGGCCTGGGGTGTCTCCCGCGCTGATGCGCTGCTGGCCACCGGCACGAACGAGCTACCGAAGTACGTGTGCTCCAGCGCTACCGAAGGCGCCGACGACGCCCGCCGCCTCTTCGCACGTTTTGGTCTGGAACCCGTGAGGTATTTCGACGATCTCGTGATGCCCCTCACGGACATCGCCCCTGCACCGGTGATCCCGGGCATCGACATCGTCGCCTGGCCGGTGGAACGCTCGGCCGAGATCCACGCGGTGAAGAACACCGCGTTCGCCAGCCACTGGGGGTCCACACCGACCAATGACGAAACCTGGGAACAGATCGCCGGGGGGTTCGGCTCGCGTCCCGATCTTTCGTTCGTGGCACTCGATGCTGACGGACACATCGTGGCCCTACTGCTGAGCTATCGATACGAGGCCGACGACGAAGTGCTCGGCTCTTCGCAGGGCTACATCGACAAGATCGCGACGTTGCCCGAGTGGCGCGAGCACGGCATCGCCCGCGCCCTGATCCTCACGGCATTGCACCGCTTCCGCGAGGAAGGCCTCACCCAAGCGGCGCTCGACGTCGACAGCGACAGCCCAACGGGAGCCAACCGGCTGTACACCTCCATCGGCTTCACCCCACGGAGCCGTTCCATCACCTTTCGAACCTCTGCCCGGTGACGTGCCATCTCGTGACGTGCCGTGCGATACCGTGTGCGCATGTCAAGTATGTATGACCTCACAATGACCTCGATCGGTGGTGAGCCGGTTGCACTCGACCGGTACCGCGATCAGGTCTGCCTCATCGTCAACGTCGCGAGTAATTGAGGCCTTACGCCTCAGTACGCAGGTCTGCGTACGCTTCAGCTCGACCTTGCCGATCGCGGTTTCAACGTCCTCGCCTTTCCGTGTAATCAATTCGGGGCGCAAGAGCCCGGCACCGATAGCGAGATCCTCGAGTTCGCCACGTCGAAATACGACGCCAACTTCCCGATGTTCTCCAAGATCGACGTCAACGGCGACGGTGCCTGCGATCTGTATCAGTGGCTGCGCACCGAACAGCCCGGCGCCGCCGAAGCCAGCGACATCACGTGGAACTTCGAGAAGTTCCTCGTCGACCGCAGCGGTGCTGTAGTCGCCCGTTTCGGACCGATGGTCACACCCGAGGAAATCGCCCCGCAACTCGAGGCATACCTCTAACTCGGCAAACCCCGAGCAACGCGCACGCCAGCACTAGGCGATGCGCGCGACCTTGGTCTCGAGCCGTGCTGACAGCACCTCGACCGATCCACCCAAGTCGGCAAAGGCAACGCGACGACCCAGCGCGCCCAACAACAGGCTGAGCGCCGGGCCGTGCACGATCTGGCCGCTGCCCCAGATGCCATCGCCATCGGTGGCCATGAACCGCAGGCCGCGAATTCGATTGGCCGGGACGAAGCCGACTGCCCGACCGCCGGTGACGAACTCCATCGCCGCTGACACCCGCTCGAACGGAATCTCGCGGACCAGCCCCAGCGGACGGCGAATGTCTTCACCGTGCACGATCAGGTCGGTGAGCGGAGCCAGCGGCAGCGTGGGGGGATGCTTGCTGTTGCGGGCGTTGGCACGGAGCTGCTCGGCGATCTGTTCGATCGGGCGTTGCGCCAACTCGGCGGTCAACTGCTCGACGGCCCGACCGAACGAAAAACGATTGCGGGCAATGCGCACGGTCATCCCAGGCATCGACACGTTGAACAACGTGGTGAGGTGAGCTGCGACCGCCGGAACCTTCCAGCTTGCACACAGGGACCACGTGTTCAGCTGCTCGGGCGTCAACGTCTGCAGCAGATCGGCCAGGGCCATACGTTCGTCGGCAACGGCGTCCTGCAGGTCGGCCCGGTTCACGACGTACCCTCGCTGATTGCAGACCGATGCAACACGGCCGTTGCGGGACGGAATATCACGCTGAGACCTTCGACGGTGGCAGTGCCGTCGGCGATGAGGCTGTACCCATGTGACTCGGCGGGCGGCCACACCATCGACACGTCGGGACGGGCGAGCAGGTTGGCCGCGGTTCGCTTGCCGACATCGACGCACAACGCGCCATCGCTGTTCCACGTGGGGGCCACGGCAACAACCCGCGGCTGAGCGTCATCGGACACGGTGAGCAGATAACACCACCCGATCTGCGTGTCGATCGCGGCGGGAAGATCGGCAAGGGAAACAACAAGGCTCATGACGCCACCCTAGGTCTCGCCTCGGTCACGAGCGTTGCGCAGGCACGGTGGTTGCGAGCACCAACTCCGCTGTCTGCAGCTCGTCAGCGCCAGGCGCACGGTGACTCGGCACAGCCGGGAAGAATCAGATGCCGAACCAGGGTTCCGCCACCAGGTCACCCTGGACAATGCTGCGATCCTCGGGGTCGGCGATGGGGACCGAGGCAGCGGCCGTACGTTCGGCCAGCGCTTCATCGGCACGGCCCAGACAGGCCAGCGCTCGGGCACGGGCTTCGTGGGCATACGCAAGATCGAAGTCGGCCAGGTGCGCCGCGACGCACGCAGCCATGCAGCGATCAGCGTGGTGCAGTGCCAGTGCGCCGTTTCGGCGCACCGCCCAGACCCGCGCCAACAGCCACTCCGCGCGTGCCGTGTTCTCGGGACCGCGGCGTGCTGCACGTGCCCAGTGGTACGCCGCCGCATACGCCGACAGGGTCATCGCCTCGTCGTCCTCGGCCGTTCGCTCGCTGTCGGGTTTGCTCAACCAGGCCCATGTCCCGTTGTTCGCAGTGACCCCCTGAGCACGATGCGCTTCACCCTCGGCATCGCCGGCGGGCGTTGTGACGGCAGGGTCGACGCTCATGACTTGTCTCCTGATGTGCTGCGGTTCGGCGGAGGCAACGTGTGCCACCAACGGACACTAGCGGCACCTCCGCGACCGCCAGATCAATAGTTGAGTGGATTGATCGGGAATAGGGCCCATACTGTGTCCAGCAACATCCATCGAACTCATCCCACACAGAGGAGCAACCATCATGACCGTTCGTCTTGGCGACACCGCACCCAACTTCGACGCCCCCACCACACAGGGCGACATCAATTTCCACGAGTGGCTCGGCGACAGCTGGGGCGTACTGTTCTCGCACCCCAAGGACTTCACCCCGGTGTGCACCACCGAGCTCGGCTACGTGGCCAAGATCAAGCCCGAGTTCGACAAGCGCAACGTGAAGGTCATCGGCCTCTCGGTCGATTCCGTCGAGAGCCACCTGAAGTGGGAGAGCGACATCGGCGAGACCCAGGGCACCCCGGTGAACTTCCCGATGATCGGCGACACCGACAAGGTTGTTGCCAACCTGTACGACATGATCCACCCCAACGCCAGCGACACCATGACGGTTCGCTCGGTGTTCGTGATCGGCCCAGACAAG
>CAFBLP010000046.1_pt1 | contig 25540 bp, 22 predicted proteins | sample 7268181 | NCBI WGS metagenome assembly CAFBLP01 (sample SAMEA6814034, study PRJEB35770) | freshwater metagenome | biome: Freshwater; feature: Freshwater reservoir; material: water | place: Czech Republic | collected 2017-05-23 | depth 30m m | reverse complement strand
CCGGCCCGCCCCGGCACCGATGGCGCCCCTGTGCCCACCATGCTGATCGCCAGGGGTGGGCTGTCCAGCGCCAGCCCTGCCACCGCCGTGGCGCTGACCCCCGGCCACTTCGTGGTCACCACCGCCCTGGCCGTTCGCGGCCGCCAGGGCCTCGAGGTCCGCCTGCCCAACGGCCAGACGGTGGTGAGCGCCGTGGTGCTGCTCGACGAGGCATCCGGCACGGCCGTGCTGGCCGTACCGGACGAGATCGATGCATCGGTGGTGCAACTCAGTCCCGAATCCGGGCAGGCCGCTGCGCAGGCCACAGGCATCGTGATGACATCATCCGAACCGCTGAGCGTCAACGTGGTCAGGGACTCCACCGGCGTGCATCTCCTGTACAACCGCGATGTCCATCCCGGCGAGGGGGCACTGGTGCTCGATCGCCAGGGCCGGCTGTTGGGGATGTGCACCATGGCCGACACCGGCGCCACGCTGATCACGGTCGCCACCATGCTCGATGCGCTCGAGGCCGCAGCGGCACTCGAGGCCCCAGCGTGGATCGGGATCCAGCCCAGCACCACCCCCGGGACCGCTGTCCACGTGGCATCAGTCATCTCCGACGGTCCAGCGGCAATGGCCGGAGTGCGCGCAGGTGACACCATCGTGGCCATCAACGGCATCCCCATCACCAACCTCGACGATCTCGGTCAGGCCGTCGCCGCACATTCCGCCGGCGACTCCATCGCCGTCACCGTCGCGCGCCCCGGTGGACCGCACGCCATCACGATCACGATCACGCTCTCGAAACGCCCGGTCTCCATGTAGGCCACTGGGCGGGTCCCGGGTTCGGCCCGATCAGCCAGCCCGGCGACGCCGCGCCCGGCGCACCAGCACCGCGGTGACCCCGACCAGGCCGGCAACGGCGAGCCCCATCGCCCCGAGCGACAGCTCCTGCTTGCGCTTGGGCGTGATCATGGTCCACCACTTCGCCTCGGTGCCCTCCACATATGCCTGCTCGTTGGTGACCGCTGGGTGCCAACCAACCGCCTCGAGACGGTCGTTGGCCACCAGCCACGGCGATTGCGTATAGCTGCGCAGGCCGGGAGGGATGGGGCCGCGCTGGAATCGCCACCGCACCCGCGCGACCACCTCGGCCAGACGGCCGGGCAGCTTCACCTTCGGCGCCGAACCGGCCAAGGCGCGTACACGGTCGCCGGCCACCCAACCATCGGGGGCCACGTTGTACACGCCGTCGAGGCGGCGCTGGGCGGCAAGGGTGACCGCCGAGGCGAGGTCATCGAGGTGCAGGAACTGTGCGCCGGGGTCGTCCTCGCCTGAGCGCTGGCCCATGCCCGCGGCCAACGCGCGGGCCAGGCTGGACGAGCCATCAGCGGCCATGGTGACCACGGGCCGAAGCACGGTGGCCGTGCGACCGGGGGCGCTGGTGCGCCAGTCGTCGACCATCTGCTCGACCGAGGCCAGCTGTCGGGCGAAGACGAAATCGAGATCGGGGCGCAATGGCGCATCCTCGGTGAGCGGTACGGGGTTGTTGGCCCAGGCGCCGTACACCATCGCCGACGACACCAGCACGAGGTGTTGCACACCGCTGTGCTCAGCCAGTTCCAACAGCGCGGCAGCGCCCTTGGTGACGCTCTCGCGCCGACGCGCCCGAGTGTCGTGATCGCCTGCCGAAAGGTGCACGGCAATGTCGATGGGTTCGATCGGTTCGGCCGGGGTGGCGGTCTCGATGGCCGTTGTGTGCGCCGCCGGCGACACGACCTCGAACCCGCATTCACCGGTGAGCCCCTTCACGACCCGGGCGCCCAGACTGCTCTCTGCACCGGTCACCAGCACCGTCGTCATGCGTGCGACGATAACCGATCGAAAGGCCGTAGCATCCTCGGCATGACGTCCGGCGACCCTGCCGACAACCCCTTCGGGGGTCTTCCGATGTTCGGCGATCTGGCGCGGGCGCTCTCCGGCCAGGGGCCGCTGAACTGGGATGCGGCGCGGCAGTTCGCCCAACTGGCCGCCACCGAGGGCGCGCCGGAGTCCAACGTGGATCCCAGCATCCGCTTCGCGCTCACTGCGCTGGCCGCCATCATCGAACCGCATCTGCTCGATGTCACCGGCCACGATGTCGGCACCTACGAGATCACCACCGTCACGCCCGGCGTCTGGGCCCAGCACACGCTCGACGCCTACCGGCCGTTGTTCACAGAACTCGCCGTGTCGCTGGGCAAGCGTCCCACCTCCGCTGAACCCGGCGACGACGACGACGCGTCCGCCGATCCCATGGCAGCGATGATGATGGGCCTCAGCCAGATGATGGCGCCCACCATGCTCGGCATGGCCATCGGTTCGATGGTCGGCCGTTTGGCGCAGCGGGCCTTCGGTCAGTACGACCTGCCCATCCCCCGTGCTGCTGGTACCCAGGTGTCGGTACTGCCGGGCACCATCGATGCCTTCGCCGACGACTGGAGCCTGCCGCGCGATTCCATGCGCCTGTGGGTGCTCGTACAGGAACTCACCACGCACGTGGTGTTCTCGGTCGCCCATATCCGCGAGGGTCTCAGCACACTCGTGCGTGCCCATGTTGGCGCGTTCCAGCCCGACCCATCGGCGGTTGCCGACAAGCTCGGCTCCATCGAGATGGACGGCGACGACCCCATGCAGGCGCTGCAGCGCACCCTCGGAGATCCAGAGATCCTGCTCGGTGCCGTGCGCAGCCCGGCGCAGGAAGCACTACAACCGCAACTCGACGCAGCGCTGGCCGCTGTCGTTGGCTATGTCGATCACGTCGTCGACCAGGTGGCGCAACGACTCATCGGCGGCGATGCCACGCGCATCAGCGAGGCTGTTCGGCGGCGGCGCATCGAAACCTCACCAGATGACATCTTCGTCGAGCGTCTCCTCGGTCTGCACCTGAACCGCCAGCAGGTCGAGCGGGGTCGAGCCTTTCTTGCGGGCGTGCTCGAACGTGGCGGAAACGCTGCTGCCAACCAGCTGCTCGACCTTCCCGGTTCGCTGCCAACCCCCACCGAGCTCGCCGCTCCCGGGTTGTGGTTGGCCCGACTCGAACTGCCCACCGACGACAAACCGGCTGGCGACACACCGGCTGGCGACACACCAACTGGCGACACTCCGGCCTAGTGCCCTGCCCACGAAGCATTGGCTGATCAGCATCTGGGTAGGACTGCTGGGTTCGATCTCTGCCACACACGCCCCCACGCCGAGCACCCGCAACGTGCCGCCGCTGCAGAGCGCTCCCTACGGGCGACGGGTCAGCGGTGGGTCCTGCCGTGACGCGCGCGAATCGGGCTGCGGTGGCGGCAGCGGCCGATGGGCGCCCCGGGTTGGTGTGGCCTCGCGGCGCGCCTTTCGGCGTTCGACCTCGGCAACCATTCTTCGTCGGGCGCGCTTGCTGATCGTCTCGGGCACCGCCTTGCCGGCGCGCACGCTGCGCATGCCGATCACGTAGGTGACGGCCGAGAACAACGCAATCAGCCCGACGATGGCAAAGCCGACTTCGCCCGGCGGCGTGAACAGCACAGCCGGCAATCCACCCAGCACCCACGCCAGCTGGAACTTCGTCTCGAACTGCGCAAACGCACGTCCGTGATTGGCGTCGGGGGCATCGCGCTGCACGATCGAATCAAAGGCCAGGCGAGCGAGCGCCGCGGCGAAGTTGACACCGAGCGCCAACAACACGCCCGACACCACGCCACCGAGCAACGTGGCGCCGATGCCAGCGGCCGCTGTGAGCCCCAGTGCACCGATGAAGATCGGTTCTTCGTGAATGCGCTTACGCACCGTCGGCGCAATCGCGTTGCCGATCATCACGCCCACGGTGACCATCGCAATCGAAAGGCCCACCAGTGCCCGCCCCGCCTCTTTGCTCCGTAACCAGAACGCGAGCAGGAAGAAGCAAAAGCCCACCGAAGCGCGCATCAACGCCATCGCGCTGGCGGCCAGCGTGATACCGGCCGAGCGCAGTTCGGCGCGTTCGGCAGCAGTGGCCTTCTTGGCCGCCACCACCTCGCTGGGCAACAACGTGGCCATCACGAACGCGCCGATGAACAGCACTGAGCCGACGATCAGGCAGCCCTCCACACCGGCGATGGCCTTGGCGACACCAGCAGCTGCTGCGCCGAGAAAGCCGAACACACCAGACACCAGACCGAGCTTGGAGTTGGCCTCGACCAGATCGCTCTCGTGACGTACCACCGACGGCACCAGCGCCGATTTCGAGATGCTCTGCGTCTTCTGCAGCACCAGTGCCGCAAAGGCGATGGGATACAGCAACACGTCATCGAGGTGGAACGCCATCAGCAGCAGGCTGAGGGCGCGCAGCAGGGCCACGACCTGCATCACCAGGCGTCGCCCTCCGGCCACACGATCGACCAGTGGCCCGATCATCGGGGCCACCACCACGAACGGGATGAACGTGACCAACAAGAACAGCAGCACCTTCGGGCGGGCAGCCGTGGGGCTCAACCCGAAGAACACCGAGACGGCCAGCGCAACGGCCAGGCACCCATCCCCGGCGGCGCTGATGGCCTGCACACGGGCGAGCCGGGTGAACGGCGAGATGCGTGGACCTGCGGGAGCGGGGCGACGAATCCTCGCCCCTGGCACGCCGGCCGTTCGCGACACCCGCACCTGATCTCCAGGGCTGCGGCGTCGCTCAGAACTCACGAGCGCATGCTAGGTGCAGGCCGTTCGTACTTGTAGCCAAGACCACGAATCGTCACGATGCGCTGGGGCATCGAGGGGTCGGGTTCGATCTTGCTGCGAATGCGCTTGATGTGTACATCGAGCGTCTTGGTGTCGCCCACATAGTCCGCACCCCACACACGGTCGATCAGCAGTTCGCGGGGCAGCACACGACCGACGTTGCTCAGCAACAGGTGCAGCAGTTCGAACTCCTTCAACGGCAGGCTCACCGGCTCGCCGGCAACCGTGACGACGTGCTCATCGGAGTCCAGCGCCACATCACCGACGACCAACGAACGTCCGTTGGTGGGGGCGGGAGCGGCGGCGCCACCCTGCTCCATGGCAGCGCGGCGCAGCAGTGCACGCAGCCTGGCCACCAGCTCGCGGATCCGGTACGGCTTGGTGATGTAATCGTCGGCGCCCACCTCGAGCCCCACCACCATGTCGATCTCTGCGCTCTTTGCCGTCACCATGATGATCGGCACTGTGCTGAACTTGCGGATCTCGCGGCACACATCGATGCCAGAGATGCGCGGCAGCATCAGGTCGAGCAGGACCACATCTGGTTTCACCTCGTGGAAGCGGGCCAACGCAGTGGCGCCGTCCTGGGCCACCTCGACGCGGAATCCCTCGCGGTTCAGGCCCACGGTAAGGGCCTCCACGAAGCTGTCCTCGTCCTCGACGAGCAGAATGGTTGGGGTACTCACGAGACTGGAACCGGCCGATCAGGGATGTAGAGGCGAAACGTGGATCCCTCGCCCTCATGCGAGCTGACGGTGATGGTGCCACCGTGGTTGTTGGCGACATGGCGCACGATCGACAGGCCAAGGCCCGTGCCACCGGTGCCCCGGCTGCGAGCGCGATCCACGCGATAGAACCGTTCGAAGATGCGATCGAGATCGCGGGTGGGGATACCGATGCCGGTATCGGCCACCATGAAGGTCACGCCCAGCTGATCGGGCAGCGCCGCTACCGTGACTGTTCCGCCCACATCGGTGTACTTCACGGCGTTGTCCACCAGGTTGCCCAGCGCCGAGGCGATCTGGGCATGGTCGGCGTGGACCTTCAGTCCGGCGGGGATCTCCCCGGCGCTCACCACCACCTGATTCTGCCTGGCCACGTAGCCGTTGCGCGACGTCGCCTCGAGCACCAGTGAAGCCACATCGCACTCGCTCACGATCAGGTCACCACTCAGTTCGATACGCGAGAGTTCGAGCAGGTCATCGATGATCTTGGCCACCCGGTGGGCCTCGTTGACGGTCTTGTCGGCGAGGCGGCTGATGACGGTTGGATCGGTCTCCTCGATCAGCGTTTCAGCAAGCACGGCGAGCGCGCCGATGGGGGTCTTGAGTTCGTGGCTGATGTTGGCGACGAAGTCGGTGCGCACCGCATCAAGACGCGATCGCTCGGTGACATCCTCGATTGTTGCCATCGCCCCGTCAGGTCCGAGCGGTTTGGCGTGCACCACGACGACGCGCCGTGGCGGACCGTACAGCTCGACGGTCTGCGAGCGGGCTTCACCGCGTAGCGCCGAGCGCAGGTTGTACTGCACTGCAGCCTGCACCAACACCTCGTTATGTGCATCTGCACCGACCTCGGCGGTCGCCTGATTCCGTACCAGCACGTTGCCGTCGTGATCCGTCACAACGACCCCGTACGGCATCGCATCGAGCGCCGCCTGCAGACGATCGGCACGGGCCTGCACCGCGATCTCAGCGGAGGCGCGCTCATCACCGAGGGTGCTGTCGACCGTCGGGGATGACGCCGAGCCGCGCATGGCCAGCACGGTCACCACGGAACCGCCGACAAAGCCCAGGAGCGCCCACAGCCAGAACATCCGCTAGTCGCCCGTACCCTGGTCGACCGGCCGCATGATTTCACCGGTCTCGTCTGGGCGCGAGCGGAATCGGGCAGCGCCACGATGCTCGGGGAGCCAGCCGGTCACCACGAAACGGACGCGCTCGCCGATGTTCACGGCATGATCGCCGATGCGCTCGTAGAAGCGAGCCACCACTGCGAGTTGCACGGCAACCTGCAGGTCGATACGCCCTGCGGCGTGGCTCTCGAAGATGGCCTGGACGAACTGGCGCTGCAGGTCGTCGAGGTAATCGTCCATGTCATCGATGGCTGCGGCCTTCGCTGCGTCGTTCTCGACGAACGACTCGATGGCTGCGATGTACAGCTGCTGGGCCTGCTCGCCCATGCGCGTGATGATCCCGCGCAGCGTGGGGTCGAGCTCGTGCCCGTAGATGCGCCGGGCAGCCTTGCAAATGTTGCACACCAGATCGGCGGAACGCTCGACCTCGGCGACCATCTTCAGCGCGGCAACGATCTGGCGCAGGTCGCCGGCAACCGGCGCCTGGAGGGCGAGGATCTGCACGCAGCGATCCTCGAGATCAAGGGACCTGGCGTCGATCTCGTCGTCGCCGCCGATGATCATGTCGGCACCCTCGAGATCGCCCGTCAGCAACACCGCCGTGGCGCGCGGAATCGATTCCGTCACGAAGGCCGCCAGGTGCACCAGTTCTGTGCGCACGTCCTCGATGTCGTGATGAAAGCTCTTGCGGAGTTCGTTCATCAGCCAAACCTCCCTGTGATGTACTGCTCGGTCCGTTCGTCGCCCGGGTTCGAGAACATCTTCCGGGTGCGGCCGAATTCGACCAACACACCGGTACGCCGATCGCTCTCGGAGTTGACCTCGGTGGTGAAAAACGCTGTGCGATCACTGACCCGTGCCGCCTGCTGCATGTTGTGGGTCACGACCACGATGGTGTAGTGCGACTTCATCTCCTGCATCAGATCCTCGATTCGCGCCGACGCAATGGGGTCGAGCGCCGAGCAGGGCTCATCCATCAGCACGACCTCGGGCTCGACCGCAATCGTACGCGCAATGCACAACCGTTGCTGTTGGCCACCCGACAACCCGAGTCCCGAACTACGGAGCCGGTTCTTGACCTCGTCCCACAGCGCAGCACCGCGTAGCGACTTCTCCACCACGGCATCGAGATCAGACTTCTTCTTCACCCCGGCAAGCCGTGGGCCGAACGCGACGTTGTCATAGATGCTCTTCGGGAACGGGTTCGGCTTCTGGAACACCATCCCGATCCGGCGGCGCACCCGCACTGCGCTGACCTCGGGGTCGTACAGGTCGATGCCGTGATAGCTGATCGATCCTTCGACGCGTGCGGTGTCGATGAGGTCGTTCATCCGGTTGAGGCAACGCAGCACCGTGGACTTACCGCAACCCGATGGCCCGATGAAGGCCGTGATCTCGTGTTCGCGAATGTCCATGTTGACGTCGCGCACTGCACACATCGAGGCGTAGTAAACCGACACATTGCGCACCGACAGAATGGCTGTCGCGGCACTGGCGGCCTCCACATCTGCTTGGTGGTGCGACATATCGAGTTGCAACCCGGCGGCGATCATCAGACCCTTCCTTTGCATGCGGTCGGCGAACCGTACGCCAGCAAGGTGACCGAGACCCTGACCACAGGTGAACAGCAGGTGAACAACAGCGGGAAGCGCTGGCCGACTCGGTTAACGGCGCTGTTTGGCGCTCACCCAGTGATACATCCGCTCTTGGCTGTGGGGAACGAACGAATCGCTTGGCCCCGAACGTACGAAGGAGTTGTCGGCCTGCATGTCGAAGGCAACGACATCAGGGGCGAGGTAGAAATCAATGACCTGATCGAGCCATGCCTGGTGTTTGGGGTGCACCACCGGAACCAGCACTTCCACTCGCCGGTCGAGGTTGCGCGGCATGAGATCCGCCGAGCCGATGAAGTGAACAGGAGTCGCGTCGCCGGCGCCGTGGGCGAAACGGTAGATGCGCGAATGTTCGAGGTAACGACCGAGCACGCTGCGCACCCGGATGTTGTCGGAGAGCCCCGCAACGCCTGCACGGAGACAGCAGATGCCACGCACCAACAGGTCGACACGCACCCCCGCCTGACTGGCGGCGTACAACGCCTCGATGACATCGGGATCACCGATGGAGTTGGTCTTGATGGTGATGTGCCCGTCGGAACCGTGGGCGATCTCGGCGGCGATGAGTTCGAGCAGACGCGACCGCAGGCTGTGCGGGGCCACGATCAAGGCGTTGTAATCCTGACCGCGGCTGTACCCCGTGAGATGGTTGAACAACTGCGTGGCGTCCTCGCCGATCGCCGGGTCGCAGGTGAGAAAGCCGAGGTCCTCGTAGATGCGCGCTGTCTTGGAGTTGTAGTTGCCGGTGCCCAGGTGCACGTAGCGGCGCAGACCGTCAGCATCGCTACGGACCACGAGCACGCACTTGGCGTGTGTCTTGAGGCCGACCACGCCGTACACCACGTGTACGCCGGCACGTTCGAGCGTGCGGGCCCAGGTCACGTTGGTGGCCTCGTCGAAGCGCGCCTTCAGTTCGACCAGCACGGCAACCTGCACCCCGCGCTCGGCAGCACGGATGAGGCTGCGCGCGATGGGGCTGTCGCCCGAGGTGCGGTACAGAGTCATCTTGATCGACTGCACGCGCGGATCGGCAGCGGCCTCGGCGATGAAGGCCTCGACCGAACTCGCAAACGATTCGTACGGGTGGTGCACCAGCAGTGCCCGCTCACGAATCACCGAGAACAGGCTGCGGTCGGTCTCCTCGGCGCGGGCGATACGCCCGGCAGTGACCGGCGGCCACGGCACATCTTTCAACGACGGGCGGTCCACGGCATGCACGGCGAACAGGCAGGTGAGATCAATGAGCTGACGATGCACGGTGACGGCGTCGGATTCGAGTTCGAGCTCACGACGGAGCAGTTCGAGCATCTCCTCGCTCATCGTGGTCTCCACCTCGAGGCGCACGGCACGTCCGAAGCGCCGCCGACGGAGCTCCAGCTCGACAGCAGCCAGCAGGTCGTCGGCTTCCTCGTCCTCCACCGTCAGGTCAGCGTTCCTGGTGATACGAAATGCCGCCCACTCCTCGATGTCCATCCCGATGAAGAGGGTGTGCAATTGGGCGGCGATGACCTGCTCGACCGGCACGAACCGGTTGCCATCGGCCAGGGCGAGCAGGCGAGGGAATACCGAGGGAATCTTCAACCGGGCAAAGCGTCGTTCGCCGGTCTCGGGGTCGCGGACCATCGCAGCGATGCTGAACGCAAGGTTGGAGATGTACGGGAACGGATGGGCCGGATCGACGGCCAGCGGGGTGAGCACCGGGAAGATCCGCAAACGGAAGATCTCCAGTGCGAAGTCCTGGTCCGTGGCGGTGAGTTCGGCCCACGAGAGAATCTCGATGCCTGCTGCGCTCAGCATCGGCCGCAGCTCGTTGCCCACGATGTCTTCCTGGATGGCGATCTGCTCGCGCACCTCGTCGGCGATGGCGGCCAACTGCTCGATCGGCGTGCGACCATCTGGCGTCGGCGTGGTGATACCTGCGGCTACCTGATCGTGCAGCGCAGCCACCCGTACCTGGAAGAACTCATCGAGGTTCGCCGAGAAGATCGCAATGAACTTCACCCGCTCGAGCAGCGGGATACCGGGTTCTTGGGCCAACAACAGCACACGCCGGTTGAACTCGAGCCAACTGAGTTCGCGGTTGAGGAGCCGCTCGTCAACCACGGCAGCCGGTCGTTCTACTGTTCTTCGTCGTCGGCCAGGCCGAGATGCCATTCGATCGAGATGCCCTCACGCTCGGCGTCACGCACGATGCGCTCGCGGTTGCGGCGGAACTGCGGATCGTCACGGGGCAGCAGGACCAGGCGTGCCAGGACACGGTTGCGGAAGTCGTCGAGCACCGAGCGATCGCCGTAGTCGCCGTAGACCTCCCAATGGGGGGACACGGGGCCGAGGTAGACGATGCGAGCGTGGGCTCTTGGTTGGACGTTGGTGTCGGTCATCACTCACTCCTGGCGGACGAAGCCCTGATTGTACCCGAGATGCCCGGAATCGCCGAGATGCTTGGAATCATGGGGGAAATCTGTTTGACTAAAGGCCGAAGCGGGAACCAGTTGAACACGCCGGACGTCTGAAGAGAGACCAACGTGTGGTCAGGTTGCCGTGCCCCTCTCGGGGCTCGTGCGGGCGGACCAGGCAACAGCGTGGAACAAGCGAAAGGCTCGTCGATGCACGACCACACTTCTGAAGATGCAGCAACGATCTGGATGGCCGAAGGCAACTGCCGGAACTATCCTCCGGCTGCGTTTTTCCCCAGCGACGGTGTCGGCGTCGACCGTGCCCGCAAGATCTGCGCCACCTGTCCGGTGGTCGATACCTGTCTCGAGTACGCGCTCCACAACCGCATCGAACACGGTGTCTGGGGCGGCTGCAGCGAGCGTGAGCGTCGCCGCATCCTGAAGCGTCGGCGCATCGCCGTCAGCGCAGGCTGAGCACCGCTGCCCCGAATCGAACAAACGCCGGCGTCCCCGTGGGGCACCGGCGTTTGGTATTCGTGACCGTTGTCGGGCGAACCGCGTCTTGGCAGACGGTGATCCGGCCTGATATCGCTGGCCTGATATCGCTGGCCTGATATCGCTGGCCTGATATCACTCAGGGCCAATCAGGCGGTTGCTTCAGCCGTTCTCGCTGGACTTGGTCTCGGCGGCGGACTTGGAGGCCTTATCGATGTCCTCGAGACGCTTCAGCTTCTCGGCATCGGTCTCGGCCACAGCCTCTTTGGCGCCGGTGTCGAGACCCTTTTTGAATTCCTGCTGGGCCTTGCCCAGGTTCTTGGCCAACTTCGGCAACTGCGAGCCGCCGAACAGCACCAGGACCAGGACGACGAGCATGATGATCTCGGGAGGATCAAGGAAGGAAAGCATGTGGTCACCTTATCAGTGCGGGCAACGCCTCCGGTAGGCGGCCATGGGGGTTTCTTGCACCCACCGAGGGGCCCCGGCGTGGTGGAAACGTCCCGTCGGGGAGGATCTCAGGCGGTGGCGACGCGGCGGGTGGACTGTGCACGCTGGCGACGCAGGCGGCGGCGCTCACGCTCGCTGAGGCCACCCCAGATGCCGAACTTCTCACCGTTCACCAGCGCGAACTCGAGACAGTCGAGGCGCACCACGCAGCCACGGCACACTTCCTTGGCTTCGCGTGTGCTCGCGCCGCGTTCGGGGAAGAACAGGTCTGGGTCGACGCCGAGGCAGTTGGCCTGGTCCTGCCAACTGCGATCGCCATCTCGATTGTCGTTGCTGCTGCTGAAACTCATGAAGAGTGCCCCCTGCCCTTGTCGGCCCACGTGGGCCATTGCTCGGCCATTACTCGGCCATTGCTCGGCGATTGCTCGCCATTGCTCGGCGATTGCTCGCCAGCTGTGCGATCGGCTCATCTCTCGAGCCAGATCGCACCCCTGTAATTACATCGGTGTCATTGTCCCCTATCACATCACGTTCGCGCAAGGGGGGATTTCAGATTTGTGGGATTTCTCGCGCCGTGCGCGCGAAGTCCCCGGAAACCATCCCGAATCCAGACACCCGAGCACCGCCGTACCACCCTCCCGGCGACAGCGGTGCCCGCACGCGCCGAAGTTGCGTCTGTCAGGCCCCTCTTGGGCGTGACAGACGCAACTTCGCCGGGCACGACGCGACGGTCGGGGTGCTACGGGGTCGGGGTGCTACGGGGTCGGGGTGCTACGGGGTCGGGGTGCTACGGGGTCGGGGTGCTACGGGGTCGGGGTGACGACGACAACCGTGCCGGATTCGATGGTGGTGGTACCGTCAACCGTGGGGAACACGGGCTCGCATTGGGTGAAGTCACGCCAGCCGGGCTGGGTGGACGGCGTGGTGATCTCGCCGGTACAGGTCCAACTCGTGTGGCCCGCACAGTCGCCGGGACTGGCAACACTGACGGTGGTGCCAGTGGTAGCGACAACATTGGTGCCGGCATCGGGCGGGACAGAACCGGGAGCAATCACCACTGGGTCCGCTGGCGTGGTGAAACCCGCTGCGGGTGGCACGGTTGTGGCATCACCGGTGGCCCCATCGGGAGCGGTACCGGAGCCGCTGGCGCCGACCTCGGCTGGCTGGGTCGGCAGGCTCATCACGCCGCTGGCACACGCGCCGATCGGGCATTCGACTGGCATCGGAACGATCACCGGGTAGGTGTTCATCGGCCCGGTAGCGGGTGGCACGGTGGTGGCGGGTGCCGTGTCGGGCACCACCGTGCCCGATGGTGCTGTGGGCGCTGTGGCCGGATCGGGCGGTGCAACATCAAGCCGTTCGACGTCGGGGGCACCGAGGCCCACCATGCCGCTGCCACCTCCAACGGCGCACGACATCGCCAAGCCGTTACTCGTCGCGCACGGCGCAGGGGTCACCCCTACGGGGAGGCTGAGTGAACACGGGGCGTCCGACGAGGCCACTGCGGCGGCGGCGGGCGGTGCTGCATCGTTGGATGCCGCAGCGCTGATGTTGCTGCGCGTCGAGTGCTGGCCGATCACCACGCCCAGACCGACCAACGCTGGCAGTACCAACATGGCGCTCGCGACAGAAGCGAGGCGACGGCGACGACGCACGACGCGCCGTTGCACATCGACCATCGAGCCGCCACCCAGGCGGGCCTCGGCAGCACGGCGGCGCATGCTCTCGGACAGGACGTCATCGATCTCGTTCATTGCAGGTCCTCTTTCAATCGGGTCTTGGCACGGCTCAGTGATGACTTCACTGTTCCGATGGGAATGTTGAGCGTCGCTGCGATCTCGGCATCGGTGGATTGCAGGTAGAAGCGCAGCACGACGACCTCGCGCTGGGGAGACGGCAAGCGTCGCAGGGCGTCGATCACGTGGTCGGTGACGGCCGCTGTCTCGAGGCCGTCGTGCGACACGGGGCGCCGACGCGCCAGGGCACGGCGACGGTGCACCCGGCGGCAGCCGTTGAGCACGCTGGCACGTACGTATGCGTCGGGGTTGGTGAGCCGCTCCCAGCGCGGTAGTGCCCGGGCAAAAGCTTCCTGCACCACCTCTTCGGCCTGCTCGCGCGTGTCCACCAGCAGAAACGCCATTCGGCACAGCGGCTCGTACAGGCGCTGATACGTGTCGGTGGCATCGCCACGCACGGCCACCCACTGGGCAGCGTCGTGTATCGCTGTGTACGTGGGCTCGGGGCCACCGGTCATCTCGTCGGGTTGCAACATCTGTAGGAAGAGAGCCTCACCAGCTGCATTTGGTTCCCAGCATGACGAGGTTTCCGCAAGAAATCGGTGGGCGGCAACTCAGCCGGCAACTCAGCCAGCAACTCAGCCGGCAACTCAGCCGGCAACTCAGCCAGCAGCGCGGCCCCCACCGCGGGCCATCTTCTTTTTGTTCTCGATGAAGTCGACGAGCACGTAGTCGCCCAGGGTCTCGGGCGTGGTGAAGAACGCCCGGCCGCGGTTGATCGCGGTGAGCTTCTCGATGAAGCTCTTCAACGAACGATCTGCATCGAGCATGAAGGTGTTGATGCGGATGTTGTCCTTCGTGCAGCGCACGACCTCGCGCAGTGTGGCCTCGATGGTCTCCTGCGTGGGCGGGTAGTTGAAATACGGGTGACCATCGGCGGTGATATGGGCGGTGGGTTCGCCGTCGGTGATCATGATGATCTGCTTGGTGCCGCTCTGGCGGGCCAGCATCTGGCGGCTGAGCATCATCGCGTGCTGCATGTTGGTGCCGTACGCGAAGTCCCAGCTGACCTCGGGCAGTTGCTCTGGGGTGATCACCCGGGCAACCTCGCCGAACCCGACCAGGCCCATGAAATCGCGCGGAAACTGCGACGTGATCAACGAATGCAGCGCCATGGCAACCTTCTTGGCCGGGAGGAAGTTGTCGCGCATGGGCATGCTCATCGACAGGTCGAGCATCAGCACCGTGGACGACCGGGTGACGTGCTCGGTGCGCTCGATCTCGAAGTCCTCGGGCGACAAACGCACCGGCGTACCCGAGCCACCACGCCGGATCGCGTTGCGCAGTGTGCGCTGCAGATCGAGGTTGAACGGGTCGCCGTATTCGTACTGCTTGGTCTCGTAGGTGCGCTCGTGACCCTGACCGAAGCGGTCCATCTGGTGCTGGCCGGCCTTGTCCTTGGTGAGTTTGCTGTACAGATCGCGCAGCGCGTTGGAGCCGATCTTGCGCAGCCCCTTGGGGGTCAGCTCGAGGCGACCCTCCTTGTTCTGGATGAGACCGGCATCTTCGAGCATCTTGGCGAGCTCGGCCATGCGCTCGAGTGACTTCGCGGCGTCGTCGCCCATGAGGTCGCGCACGCGGTCCATGTCGGCCTCGGCCAACGCGCCCGGTGTGGTGGCGTTACGCAGCAGGTTCTCGAGCTGATCGAGCTCGCCGAGCTCTGACATGGTCTGCATCGCCTGGCCGAAGCCCATGGGGTCCTGCCCCTGCATGTCGTAGCTGCGGTTCCAGCTCATCTGCGGGAACATGCCGCGCAGGTTCTGGCCGAGCTGGTCCATCTGCCAACGCAGGTCCATGTCCTCCATCAGCTGTTCGCTGAGCTGCTGCATCTGCGCACGCTGCTCGGGCGTCATCGAGTTCATCATCGCCTGCATCGCCGCCATGCGCTGGGCCATCATCTCGAGCAGTTCCTCGAGGGTCTCGGGGTTCTCGGGGAAGAAATCGCCGAAGTCCTCCATGAACTGCTCGAAGCCGGGATCGTCGCCGCGCTGCTGCTTCTCGAGCATCTCGTTCAGCCCGGCGAGCATGTCCTTCATGCGTTGCATGTCTTCGGGGGTCATGTTCTGCATGGCGCCGCTCATCTGGTCGACGGCCTGCTGCATGAGCTGTTGGCGGAGCTTGTCCATCAGCTCTTCGAAACGCTGTTTCGCCTCAGCCGATTCGAAGTCGTAGGCCTGCAGCTCGCGAACCTTGCCAGCGAGATCGTCGGGCAACATGTCGAGCCGGAAGTTGCGATCGTCGGCGGTCTGGCGGGCGGTCTCGGCGCGGCGCTCGTCGCCACTCGCCTCGGCCGCTGCCTTCGCGTTCTCGACAGCATGACGTTCTTCGTCGACGATGTCGTCGAGCGCGTCAGCGATCTTCTGGAACACGCCACCCAGATCGCCGCGATCGAGCCTCTCCTGGCGCTCCTTGCGCAGCCGGTCCATGATCTCGCGCATGCCCTGCAGGCGCTCGCCATTGCGATCGCGGAAACCCTCCTGCATCATCCGGCGCAACGCGCTGTTGACATCGCCGTGATAGAGAAGATCGTCGGTCATCGCGTCGAAGACAGTCTCCGCATCGAGCTCGAAGCCCTTCTGCGTGCCGTCCCATCGCGAATAGGTGAACCGTGCAGCCATGTACGCACGCTAGCCTCACCGTGTTATGCGTGTCCCCCGCACGTTCGCATTTGTGGACCTTTCCGGCTTTACCAACTACACCGCTGCTTTCGGCGACGACGCCGCTGGCAGGATCCTCAGCGCCTTTCGGGCCATCGCCCGCGATGTTGCGAGCGAGCGTGGCGTCCGTATCGCCAAGTGGTTGGGTGACGGCTGCATGATCGTGGCCATGAACCAGACCGACTGCGTCGCCTTCTCGATGGAACTCGAAGCCCGCGCCACCGAGGTCTGTGCGCCCCTTTCTCTGCGGGTGGGCATCGCCACCGGTCACGCGTTGTTGTTCGAGGGCGACGACTACATCGGCTCAGCGGTCAACATGGCCGCACGCCTGTGCGATGTCGCCGGGCCGTGCGAAGTGCTGATTCCCTCCATGCAACTCGAACGTCTCCCCGCCGGCGTGCATGCCAACCCCCACGGCGCGCTCGAGCTACGCGGCTTCCCCGGAGCGATCGAGGTCTTCGAGCTCTCCGGTCAGCCCGACGACTCGGACAAGCGCGACACCAGCGAACTGTGGACTCGCGCCCCATTCGGCATCTAGTGCCCAGCGACGCAACCGAGTCCTCCCACGGACCACTCCGCAGCGTGGTGGTTCCTGCTGCGACGCTGGACCGCAGCCGCCTGCACGAGGACATCACCCTGCTCGCCGAGCTGGGAGCGAAGGAACTGCGCATCGGCATCGATTGGGCCTGGATGCAGCCGTCGGCTGGTGCCGTCAACGGCGACGCGGTGGAGTTCTATCTCGGGGCCACGCAGACAGCCCGGGCCAGCAACATTGCCCTGCAATTCACCCTGCTCGAGCGCGAAGTGCCCAAATGGTTCGACAACGATGGCGGCTTTGCCGACGCAAAGTGGGCCGGACACTGGTGGCCACGATGGGTCGAGGTCTGCGCTGATTCGTTCGGCGACAGCGTGGCCGGCTGGGTGCCGATCGATCATCCGCTGGCTGTCGCCAACCGGTTGTTCCCCGACGATCCCCGGCGCCATGGCGAGGTACTCGACACGGTGATCACGGCGTGGCGCGATGCCTGGCGGATCCTGCGCGGCGGGCCCCCGGTGATCACCTCGTTCGGCATGGAGATCGTGCGTCCCGCTGACCAGACGATCCCGGCCGAGCACGCTGCGAAGCGCCTCGATCAGATCCGCTGGCGGCTGTGGTTACAGGGCCTACGCGACGGCGTGGTCAGCATTCCGGGAAGGGCCGACAACGAGATCGCCGATCTGGCCGGTTCGTGCGATGTACTCGGTATCACCGTACGTCACGAGCGAGATGCGCTCGGCCTGCTCCACCGCGCCGCCGAGCAGGGACTCGACCGGCCGATGGCCGTCACGCTGCTGCTGCCCGCTGGCACCGACGCGGACCGCGAGCTGGTCGTAGAGCGCTACCTGCAGCAGACGACAGAGGCCGCCTCGGCATTGCCGTTGCTGTCCGTGGCGGTGAGCCCGGCGTTCGACACCACCGAAACCGAGCTGCACCTGGCGCCCATGGCTGGTCGCGGCATCATCAGCCGCGACCGCGAGTTGAAAGACAGCGGGCGCCTCTACTTCGGCATCACCGAGTAGCCGGGCAACAACCTCAGCGGCCGCGGTAGGTGGCCCGTGAGCCGGCCGAGTCCTTGTTGAGCCGCTTCGACAGGTGCAGCCCCTCGAGCACGAACTCCACTGCTGCAGCAAGCGCTGCCGGCGACTCGTCGCCACCGGCGAGCGCCAGCACCGGCGCCCGGAGGGCTGGCACGGCCTCGAGCAGTGCAACCTCGTCGGCCGAGGCGATGTCCTCGCCCGTGTGGGCAACGACCCCCTCGTCGAAGGCAGCGATGACATCGCGCACCTGATCGGGCGTGACGCGCTGCTTGTACACCGTGAGCACGGCCGAGCGCACGAGGTTCTCGAGGATGGCGCCTTCGCGACCCTCTTCGAGCGACTCGATCTCGATCTTGCCGGAGGTGGATGCAGCGATGGCGCCGAGATCGCAGATACGCGGCACGACCGTACGCTCGCCAGCACGCAGCGCGCGGCGCAGGGCATTGGCCGCGAGCACCTCGCTGTTGCTGACCGAGAGTCGCACTGACACACCACTGCGCTGGTTCACCTGGCTGCTGGCGCGCGCCAGATGGCTGAGGGTCGCGATGACTTCTTCCATGTAGTCGGGAACCTGCACGGAAACATCGCCAACACTGGCCGGCCGGGCCTCCTGACGCATGATCTCCACCTCGGTGTGCACCTCGAGTGGGTAATGCGTGCGGATCTGGCTGCCGAAGCGGTCCTTGAGCGGGGTGATGATGCGACCGCGGTTGGTGTAGTCGTCCGGGTTCGCCGACGCGACCAGCATGACATCGAGCGGCAGGCGGATCTTGTAGCCACGCACCTGCACATCGCGCTCCTCGAGCACGTTGAGCAGACCGACCTGAATACGCTCGGCGAGGTCGGGGATCTCGTTGATCGCGAAGATGCCCCGGTTGGTACGTGGCACCAGGCCGTAGTGCAGTGTGAGTTCGTCGCTGAGGTAACGACCCTCGGCCACCTTGATCGGGTCGACCTCGCCGATGAGATCGGCGATGGACGTATCGGGAGTGGCGAGCTTCTCGCCGTAGCGGTCGGCCCGGTTCACCCAGGTGATGGGCGTGTCATCGCCCTTTTCGGCGATCAGATCGCGAGCATGCTTCGAGACCGGCGAATAGGGGTCGTCGTTGATCTCGCTCCCGGCGACGATGGGCATCCATTCGTCGAGCAGGCCGGTGAGCGATCGGATGATACGTGTCTTGGCCTGGCCGCGCTCGCCGAGGAAGATCACGTCGTGACCGGCGAGGATTGCGTTCTCGAGCTGTGGCATGACGGTGTCCTCGTAACCCATCACGCCATCGAACAACGGCTGACCCGCAGCGATCTTGAGAACGGCGTTACGGCGAATCTCTTCTTTCACGGGCCACGAGGTCCAGCCCGAAGCCTTGAGTTCACCCAGCGTTGTTGCCATCTGCTCCATGGAGCGAACTTATCCAATTTTCGGCGTACGCGCTCAGGCGGGCAGTGCAGCGCGGCACTCCGACCCGGCCAAAGCGTGCCGGTCATCGCCCCGGGCGCGCCCATTAGGCTGTTTCGAATGGATCTCAGCGGCACATGGCGGGCGGCGGCTGCCGATGACCAACTCCGCCGCAGCGCCGTGGGCATGCACTTCGACGACTCCGAGTGGGCCGAGATCGAGGTACCCGGCCACTGGCAGACCAACCCGGCATTCGCCGCGAGCGACGGGCCATTGCTCTACCGCACCAACTTCACGGTCCTTCAACCCACCGCCGGGCAACGATCGTGGGTGGTGCTCGACGGCGTGTTCTATCAGGCAGACGTCTGGCTGGACGGCGCCTACATCGGCGATCCAGAGGGCTACTTCTTCCCCCATTCCTTCGACGTCTCGTCGCTCATCCGCCTCGGCGACGACCACGTGCTTGCAGTCGAGGTGGCGTGCTCGCCCCAGCACTCGCACCGCGGACGGCGCAACATCACCGGCGTGCTGCAGCAGTGGGATGCCGCCGACCCCAACTGGAACCCCGGCGGACTGTGGCAGCCGGTGCGCATCGAGACCACCGGGCCGGTTCGTCTCGATCGGCTGCGAGTGCTGTGCCGCGACGTCAACGAGGCCCGCGCCCACCTGCGCCTGCACGGGCGTCTGGACAGCGATGCGCCGCGCACCGTGCGCATCCGCACCACGGTGGATGGTGTGGTGGTCGCAGAGATCGAGCAGTCGCTCGCCAGCGGCACCAACGATGTCGACTGGAATCTCGATGTCGACAACCCCCGCCTGTGGTGGCCGCTGTCGCTCGGAGCACAGGAACTCACCGACGTGCAGGTTGATGTGGTCGTGGAGGGGCTCGTCAGCCACTCGCGCCGTGTTCGAACCGGCATGCGCGAGATCGCGATGCAGGACTGGATCTGGTCGATCAACGGCGAGCGGTTGTACCTGAAGGGCGCCAATCTGGCCCCCACCCGACTCGACCTTGCTGGCGCAGATCCGCAGGCATTCCGCCGCGACGTTGAACTGGCCCGCGACGCCGGCCTCGACCTTCTGCGCGTGCACGGTCACATTGCTCCCGCAGCGCTCTACGACGCGGCTGACGAACTGGGCATGCTGGTGTGGCAGGACTTCCCGCTGCAATGGTCCTATGCGCGCGACGTTCGACGCCGCGCCGTCGCCCAGGCCGAGCAGGCCGTGTTCCAACTGGGGCACCATCCGTCGATCATCACCTGGTGCGCCCACAACGAGCCGGGCAGCACGACCATCTCCCCCGACCAGACCCGATCGAGCTGGAAGACCGCTGCGCGCTACCTGCTCGATCAGCAGGTGCCGTCGTGGAACAAGAACATCCTCGACCGATGGGTGAAGCGGGCATTCGAGAAAGCCGACGACACCCGGCCCACGATCGCGCACAGTGGCGTGATGCCCCATGCTCCCGAGTTCGGCGGCAGCGACAGCCACCTCTACTTCGGCTGGCGCCACGGTGGCGAACGAGACCTCTCCGCATTCGCAGCAGCGTTCCCGCGCATGGTTCGATTCGTCAGCGAGTTCGGCTCGCAGGCCGTGCCCCCGCACCACGAGTTCATCGACGCCAGCCGATGGCCAGATCTCGATTGGGACATGCTCGAGCAAACGCACGGCCTTCAGCGGTCGCTCATGGAGAACCACGTACGGGTCGATGCATATGCAACATTCGATCTTTGGGCCGAGGCCACACAGCGATATCAGGCAACACTCCTACGCCACCACATCGAAACCCTGCGACGGTTGAAGTATCGCCCCAACGGGGGCTTCTGCTTCTTCATGCTCAACGACTCCAGCCCGATGATCTCCTGCAGCGTGCTCGACCATCAACGAGCACCAAAGCTGGCCTTTCAGGCCGTTGTCGAGGCGTGCCGCCCGGTGATCGTGGTCGCCGACCGTCTGCCCCCCAGCGTCACGCCGGGCGAGTGCCTGGCTGTCGACGTGCACGTGGTCAACGACCTGCGCCAGCCGTTGACCGATGCCGTGTTGCGCGCCCATCTGCGCTGGGCCACCGGCGAGCACGAGTGGAGCTTCGTGGGTACCGCCGTCGACGACGACTGCACGCGCATCGCCACCCTGCAGTTCGTGGTGCCCGACTCAGCTGGCGAACTGTGGCTCGACCTCACCCTCGATGCCGGAGCCGTCGCAGCCGCCACGAACCGCGACCAGACCCTCATCGTCCCTGCGTAACCGTTCCGACAGCCCTGCCGTCGGAACGGTTACTTGCGGGCGAGTTCTTTGCGGTTGGCGATCTTCGCCTTGCGATAATCCTTGTGCATCAATGCGATGACGTCGATGGAGATCTCCTTCGGGCATGCCGCTTCGCACTCACCGTGGTTGGTGCATGATCCGAAGTACTCGTCCATCGTCTCGACCATCGCCTCGGTACGACTGAACCGCTCGGCCTGACCCTGCGGGAGCAGGTTGAGGTGGGCCACCTTGGCAGCGGTGAACAGGTTGGCAGCGCCGTTGGGGCACGCTGCCACACACGCTCCGCAGCCAATGCACTCGGCCGCGTCCATCGCCGCGTCGGCCACAGGCTTGGGCACGGGGATGAGGTTGGCATCGGGAGCACCACCGGTCTGTGCGGTGATGTACCCGCCATTTTCGATGATGCGGTCGAATGCCGAGCGGTCCACCATCAGGTCCTTGATGATGGGGAATGCCGTGGCCCGCCATGGTTCGATGACGATGGTGGCATTGCTCTCGAACTTGCGCATGTGCAGCTGGCACGTTGCCGTGCCGCGCTGGGGACCGTGTGCTTGGCCGTCGATCATCAACGAGCAGGTACCACAGATGCCTTCGCGGCAGTCATGGTCGAAGGTGACGGCCTCGCGGCCCTCACCGATGAGGTTCTCGTTGAGCACGTCGAGCATCTCGAGGAACGATGCCTCGTCGCTGATGGAATCGATGCGATAGCTCTCGAACGCTCCACCGTCGTTGGGGCCCTTCTGGCGCCAGATGGTGAGGGTGAGATTGGTGAGGTGCTTACCGTGTGATGCGGTCACTTGTAGCTCCGGGTCGCGAGGTGGACGGTTTCAAATTCGAGAGGCTCGACATTGCGGATCGACGACATCGGATCGCCGTTCCATTCCCAGGCAGCGACGTGGGCGAAGTGCTCGTCGTCGCGCTTGGCCTCGCCCTCCTCGTCCTGGTATTCAGAGCGGAAGTGTCCGCCACAGCTTTCGCGACGCTCGAGGGCATCGCGGCACATCAGCATGCCGAGCTGGAAGAAGTCGTCAACACGACCGGCCTTCTCGAGCGTCTGGTTGACGCTCTCACCGTCGCCGGTGACACGCAGGTCCTTCTGGAACTCCTCGTACAGCGGGGGCAGCTCGGCAAGCGCCGTCTGCAGCCCCTCCTCGGTGCGCTCCATACCGCAGTAGTCCCAGATGATCCGGCCGAGTTCACGATGGAACCAGTCGGGCGAACGGGTGCCCTTGGTGTTGAGGTAGCCGTTGTAGCGATCGCGGGCATCCTGCTCGGCCTGCTTGAAGGCGGGGTGATCGGTGCCGGGCAGCGGCTTGTTGAGCATGGGGGCGAGTTCGTTGCCAATCGTGTACGGCAGCACGAAGTAGCCGTCGGCGAGGCCCTGCATGAGCGCCGAGGCGCCCAACCGGTTGGCGCCGTGATCGCTGAAGTTGGCCTCACCGGCCGCATACAGACCGGGCACGGTGGTCTGCAGTTCGTAGTCGACCCACAGCCCACCCATCGTGTAGTGGGTGGCAGGGTAGATACGCATGGGCGTGTCGTAGGGGTTCTCGCCGGAGATGCGTTCGTACATCTCGAACAGGTTGCCGTACCGCTCCTGCACCACGTCCTTGCCGAGCCGGGCGATGGCCGCAGCAAAGTCCAGATTGACGCCGTTCTTCAGCGGGCCCACGCCATGACCGGAATCGACAGCGCGCTTGGCCGCACGCGAGGCGATGTCGCGCGGCGCCAGGTTGCCGAAGCTGGGGTACAGGCGCTCGAGGACGTAGTCGCGCTCGCTTTCGGGGATCTCTGCAGCGGGGCGTTCGTCTCCGGCCCGCAGCGGCACCCACACCCGGCCGTCGTTGCGCAACGACTCGCTCATCAGCGTCAGCTTGCTCTGCGTCGGGTCGCTCTGAGGGATGCAGGTGGGATGGATCTGCGTGTAACACGGGTTGGCGAACATCGCGCCCTTGCGATGGGCGCGCCATGCGGCGGTGACGTTGCACTGCATCGCGTTGGTGCTGAGGAAGAACACGTTGCCATAGCCACCGGTGGCCAGAACCACGGCGTGGGCTGCGTGCGACTGCAGTTCACCGGTGAGCAGGTCGCGCACCACGATGCCGGCACAACGGCCGTCGACGATGACCGTGTCGACGAGCTCGCTGCGGTTGTACAGCGTGACGCCCCCCAGGCCGATCTGGCGGCCGAGCTGCTGGTAGGCGCCAAGCAACAGCTGCTGGCCGGTCTGGCCACGGGCATAGAACGTGCGGCTGACCTGCGATCCGCCGAAGCTGCGGTTGTCGAGCAGGCCGCCGTACTCTCGGGCGAACGGAACACCCTGGGCCACCATCTGGTCGATGATGTCGACGCTGACCTCGGCGAGGCGGTGCACGTTGCCTTCGCGGGCGCGAAAGTCGCCGCCCTTGATGGTGTCGTAGAAGAGCCGGTGCACGCTGTCGCCATCGCCGCGGTAGTTCTTGGCGGCGTTGATGCCGCCCTGGGCAGCAATGGAGTGGGCGCGGCGGGGCGAGTCGTGGAAGGTGAACGCATCAACCTGATAGCCCAACTCGGCAAGCGTTGCAGCGGCTGAGGCGCCGGCGAGGCCGGTGCCCACGACGATGATCTTGAACTTGCGCTTGTTGTTGGGGTTCACCAACTTCATGTCTTCTTTGTAGGAGCTCCACTTGTCGCCGATGGCGCCGGCAGGGATCTTCGAGTTGAGCCGTGGATCAGTCGTTGTATTCATGGGTCCTCACTGACCGACGATGCCGGCGAGCACGGCGATGGGGAATGAAACGTTGCCGACCACCACGACGGTGGCGATACCTGTGGCCAGCCAACGGCGCCACTTGTTGAACCGCGGGTTGCTCCACCCGATGCTCTGGAACAGGCTCCAGACGCCGTGAAACAGGTGCGTTCCGAGGGCGATGTTGGCGACGATGTAGAGCAGCGCCACCGGCGGGCGCTCGAAGCTGCGGACCACGTTGCCGTAGGCGTCGCCGCGTACGAACTTGCCGTCGGCAGCGCTGGTGCCGAGTGCGTTGACCGTGCCCCACGTGAGGTCGGCGAGGTGCCAGAAGAGGAACAGGAACACAATGATGCCGGTCCAGCGCATGGTCCGGCTGGCGAAGTTGGCGACCTGATAGTCGCGAGGCGACTGGTACTTCACCGAGCGGGCGCTGCGGTTGATGATGGTGAGCCCGTAAGCGGAGTGCACGTGCAGCGCACCGGCAGTGACGAGCATTCCACGAAACAGCCACAAGAACACCGTGCGCGGCAGAATCGGCACGAGCATCTCGCGCAGGAACTCTGCGTAGTGGTTGAAGTCCTCCTTGCCGAGGTACATCTTCAGGTTGCCGATCATGTGGGTGATCACGAACCCGATGAGCACGATGCCGGTGATGGCCATCACGTATTTCTTGCCAACGGCGGTGGAGTACAGGTCGAGCAAGAACGGCTTGCGCTTCTTGGCTCGTTTGGCGGTGCCCGTGACGGGTCCTCGCCGGGAGTTGATTGCCTGTGCCATCAGTGGGGACGGCCTTTCGTGAATCGGTTGTCCGCTGCCTCGATCGGGGCTGCCCCGACCGTACTCCGAGTGACGGCCTCGGTGGTAAATCGTTCGATTGCTTTGCCTTTCGCGCGGAGATATTCGTCGGTCACCCGGTTTATTCCCTACACTCGTCACGTTTCCATCAACGGCACGTGCAATGTTGTGCGCGCCCCCATTCAAAGACAAGGTTCACCCGTGTCAGGAATCTTTGCCGAAGGCGGCTACCAGGAATTCGCACTCAGGGGCGGCGAGTGGGCAGTGCTGCTGCTCTCCGCAGCGGCTGCACTCATCGCTCTTGCCGTTGGGCTCTTCCTCGCGAAGAGCGTCATGGCGGCCGATGCAGGCTCGCCCAAGATGCAAGAGATCGCCAAGGCGATCCAAGAAGGTGCGCTCGCATATCTGAAGCGTCAGTTCAAGACCATTGCGGTCATCCTCGTGCCGTTGGCCGTCATCGTGTTCGTCACGTCGAAGGCCATCGTTCGTCCCGACGGCAGCACAGCGCTGCCGTTCGTCCAAGCCGGCCTGTGGCGCACCATTGCGTTCATTCTCGGCTGTCTGGCATCGGGCTTCACCGGCTACATCGGCATGACACTGGCCACCCGCGGCAACGTGCGTACCGCCGCCGCCGCCCTGACCAACAGCATGCCCAAGGCGCTCGACGTGGCGTTCCGCACGGGCGGCGTCGCCGGCATGTTCACCGTGGGTCTCGGCCTGCTCGGTGCCACCGGCATCATCATGGCCTTCCAGAACAGCGCCTCGGTCATCCTGATCGGCTTCGGCTTCGGTGG
>CAFBLP010000045.1_pt1 | contig 26060 bp, 22 predicted proteins | sample 7268181 | NCBI WGS metagenome assembly CAFBLP01 (sample SAMEA6814034, study PRJEB35770) | freshwater metagenome | biome: Freshwater; feature: Freshwater reservoir; material: water | place: Czech Republic | collected 2017-05-23 | depth 30m m | reverse complement strand
TCGTGTTCTTCGGATTGGGTACGAGCAACGAGCTACCCCACGCTGCGCCGACCGCAACCGTGGAGGCACGGATGAGGCCGAGCGAACGTAACCCGGTACCACCCCGGGCGCGCTCCCTGCGGTAGCGCCACATTGCCGCCAGCGACAGCAGCTCGGTGGCCAGACCGATCAGGCACCAAAAGGCCAGGTGCCGCTCGGAGAGCTGGTCGCGCAGGGTCACGCTCATCATCAAAAACACCGGTAACACGGCGAGATTGCTGGGCAGCAGCAGCTTGGTGGCCTGCGCGAGAGAGGCCTCAGACACGCGCTCGGGCGGTGGTTGCTCCAAGAACCGGTCGTCTCTCGCCGTCGTCGTCTGCATGTTTCCTACTCAGTGTGTCCAAGTGACCACGATTGGTAAACCATACCGAACAACTGGGCGATCGTAAAGTGTCCCCTGGTACACGTCGGGGCCGGGTGTTGCCAGACTGATCAGATGATTGCCGCAGCGGGCCGCTTTGCTCCCTCCCCAACCGGCGAGTTGCACCTCGGCAACCTGCGCACGGCCCTGGTGGCCTGGCTGTCGGCCCGATCGCAGGGCCTCGGGTTCGTGGTGCGAATGGAGGACCTCGATCTGATCACGTCGTCGCCGGTGCACGAATCGTCGCAGTTGTCGGCGTTGGCGGCGATGGGGCTGGACTGGGACGGCGATGTGGTTCGCCAGAGCGAGCGGTTTGCCCGCTACGAGGACGCCATCGCCGTGCTGACGGCGCGGGGCCACACCTACCCCTGCTACTGCACGCGACGTGAGATACGCGAGGCCTCCAGCGCACCGCAGGGGGCTCTGGCCGCTGACGGCACCTACCCGGGAACGTGTCGCCACCTCGATGACGCACTTCGCTCGCGATACGCCGCCGAGGGGCGCCGGCCGGCCCTGCGGCTGTTCGCCGATGATGCTGTGGTCGAGGTCGTCGACGAGATCCACGGGCTCGTGCGGGTCGTGGTCGACGATGTCGTGTTGCGCCGCAACGATGGCGTGCCCGCCTACAACCTGGCCGTGGTGGTTGACGACGCCGCACAGGACGTGGCGGAGGTGGTCCGCGGCGACGACCTGCTGTCGTCGACGCCGCGCCATGTGCTGTTGCAGGGGCTCTTGGGCTTGCCCACGCCGCGTTATCGCCATGTATCGCTGGTACTGGGCGCCGATGGCGTGCGCTTGGCCAAGCGCCACGGTGCCGTCACTCCGGGGCAACTTGCCGAGATGGGTATTGGAACCGCCCAGATGCTCGGGCTGCTCGCCAGCAGCCTTGGCCTGGCCGAGCCAGGCGAAGTCGTCACGGCACACGGCCTGATCGAGCGGTTCCGACTCGATGTGCTCCCGCGGGAACCATGGGTGCTCCCGCCGAACCTGCAACGATCGGTGTCATGAACGAACCCGACGACCTGCAACGCGTGCTCGGCTACGTCGACGCCATCGACGACTCGGTGGCGATGCACGCCGTCGGCCCCGATCTGTACGTCGCCTCGTTCTGGACGCCCCAGTTCTGTACCGCTGTCATACGCGCTGCCGAGGCAGTTGGCGCGTTCGAACCACAGCCCGATGATCCGGTGCCCGGGCACGAGGTCTCGCTCGCCGTGATCAGCCCCCGCCTGTTCGAGTGCGTGCAGGCCGACATCGGCCAACGGCTGTGGCCCCAACTGCGCAGCGTCTGGCCCTACATCGATTACCATGGTCTGCGCGATGTGTTCGTCATCCGCTATGCGCTTGGCGAGCAGGAGAGCCTGCGTATCCATCACGACGTGGCGCAGGTGTCGGCATCGATCAAGCTCAACGACGATTACGAGGGTGCCGAGTTGGAGTTTCCGCTGCAGGGCGTGACAAACGCAGCGGTGCCCATCGGCTCGGTGCTGGCATGGCCATCGTTGGTGACCCACCCGCACCAGACCAATCTGCTGCGAGCGGGCGTGAAGTATGCACTGACGGTCTGGTGCGAACTGCCCACATACATCGAGTGATCGCTCGGTCCGTGTGCGGGCGAATCTGTTCGACATTCGTCGGCTTGATGACCAGCAGCGCCAGTGTGGTCAGCACTAGTCTAAGCAAAAGCCCCGTTACAACAAGGTGATGAGGGACACCGATATCGAGCACGAGCGCATGACCCGGCCCCCCCGAAGATCATCATCGAACGCCCTGTTGACGGTCGGCTTCGCGGCCGCCCTCGTTGTGCTGTGCGCCTGCACGTCACCGACCAGTTCTGCGGTGGCGCCGGCCGAGACGGTCGCGGTTGCACCCGCCGTGTCGGGCACCCTGGCCCCCACCGCCACGCTGCAACCCAGCACCACTGAAGAGGCCACCAGCACGGTGCCGGCTTCTACCACCACCACGGTGCCGGCCACCACCACCACCACGGTGCCAGCCAACATCATCAATGTTGGGGTTTTCGCCGTGCCGATCGTGCCCGTTGGCAGCAGTAGCGGACCAGACACGCTGGTGCTGCAACTGCGCCTTCAACAACTGGGGTTCTGGTCGGCGCCCGCCGACGGCAAGTACGACCTCAGCACCAAACAGGCCGTGATGGCGTTCCAGAAGTACCTGTATCTGGACCCCACCGGCTCGGTTGACGATGCCACGGCTGCCTTCCTGACCCAGGTACAGCTCAAGGCCCACGGCTTGGTCGACACCGGCACGCTGGTCGAGGTTGACAAGGCGCGACAATTGCTGTTCATCGTGGTCGACGGCGTGACGCTGTGGACGATCAACACCTCCACCGGCAACGGCAAGCCCTTCGACGAACCCGACATGAACACACCGGGCGGTCCCAACATCACGGGTGTTGCGCTGACCCCCGATGGCGTCTGGAAGGTGAACCGCGAACGCCCGGAGGGCTGGTGGGAGGGCGACCTCGGCAGGATCTATCGCCCCAAGTACTTTCACGGCGGCATCGCCATCCACGGTTCTAACAGCATCCCCAACTATCCCGCTTCGCACGGGTGCGTACGGGTCAGCGTGCCAGCAATGGACTTCATCTGGGCGAGTGGGCTCGTGCCGATGCAGATGCCGGTGTGGGTGCACAGCTGAGAACGTGCGCCGTCGTAGCGCATTGATTGGTTCGGGAGTGAAAGACTCGGCGGCGTGATGCACGTTGTTGGGGCACTGCGCCCATGGACCGATCCGAACACCATTGCGCTGGGCAGGTTGCCCATGCGCGTGCCCAGCACGGCCCACGCCGACTGTGCGGCGGCCCGACTCGGCGATCCCGCCGCATCGAAGTGGCGACACAGCCTGAACGGTCGGTGGAAGCTCCGCCTGTTCGACAATCCTGATGTGGTGCCGAGCACCGCCACCGACCGCGTGCACAACGACGATGGTTGGCAGTCGGTCGCCGTGCCCGGGAACTGGACCATGCAGGACACCGGCGATCTGCCGCAGTACACGAACGTGCAGATGCCCTTTGATGGCCCACCCCCGAACCTGCCCGACCGCAACGTCACCGGCGTGTATCGGCGAACCATGCAGGTGCCCGCTGGGTGGCTGCGGCAGCGACGCGTCGTGCTGCACGTGGGTGGCGCCGAGAGCGTGCACGCTGTGTACGTGAACGGGTCGTTCGCCGGCTACGGCACCGACAGCCGACTCGCGAGCGAGTACGACATCACCGATCTCGCCGTGGCCGGGGCCAATACCGTCGCCATCGTGGTGATGCGCTACAGCGCACACAGCTATGTCGAGGATCAGGACCAGTGGTGGATGGCGGGCCTGCACCGCGAGGTGTTCGTGGAGTCGCGGGGCCTCACCCATCTTGCGAACCTGCGTTGTGACGCCGATCTTCGACTGAGCGACGGCACCGGTCTGCTGACCGCCACCTCCACCATTGCGTTCAGCGCGGCGCCCGCCAAGGGCTGGTCGACGCGAACCGTGGTGGAGTCCCTGACCGGTCGGCGCATCGGCGCACCGGTGATCAGCAAGGTTCCTCACGGGTTTGCGCGTCCGTATTCGTTCACGGGGCATCGCGCTGTTGCCATCTTCGAGATTCCCCGCGTTGCCGCCTGGTCGGCCGAGCATCCCAATCGCTATCGGGTTGTTGTCGAGCTGATCGCGCCCGATCAGTCCGTGGCCGAGGTGCATGCGCAGCTCGTTGGTTTCCGTCACGTTGACATCGCCAACCGGCAGCTGCTGTTGAACGGGCAGCCAGTGTGGATCTTCGGGGTCAACCGTCATGATCATCACCCCACGCGGGGCAAGGCGGTCACCGTCGACGACATGCGCGCCGATCTGCTGCTGATGAAGGCACACAACATCAACTCGGTGCGCACGTCGCACTACCCCAACGACCCACGACTGCTCGACCTCTGCGACGAGCTCGGCATGTACGTGATCGACGAGGCCAACATCGAGAGCCACGCATACAACACCTCGCTGTGCAACGACGATCGTTACAGCGCCGCCTGGCTGGCACGCGGTTCGCGCATGGTCGAGCGCGACATCAACCACCCGTCGGTCATCATGTGGTCGTTGGGCAACGAGAGCGGCTACGGCGCCAACCACGATGCGTTGGCCGGATGGATCCGCCACAACGATCCGTCGCGCCCACTGCACTACGAGGGCGCCGCGTTCCACAACGGTTGGGCCGATGGTGGCCGACTGGCCACCGACATCGTGTGCCCCATGTATCCGCCGATCGACGCCATCATCGCCTATGGCCGTGACAACCTTGGTGACAGGCCGCTGATCCTGTGCGAGTACAGCCACGCGATGGGCAACTCGAACGGCTCACTGGCCGACTATTGGCAGGCCATCACCACCACGCCCGGCCTCCAGGGCGGGTTCTTGTGGGAGTGGAAGGACCACGGGCTCATCCAGCGCATGCCCGACGGGCGCAAGCGCTTCGCCTACGGCGGGTTGTTCGGTGACTCGCCCAACGATTGCAACTTCGTCGCCGACGGTCTGGTTTCGGCCGATCTGGTGCCGCACCCTGCGATGCGCGAGGTGGCGTGGGTGTACCGCCCCGTCACCGTGACCGCCGGCAGGCGGCCGGGCACCATCAGCGTCACCAACCGCCAGTCGTTCAGCAACCTCGACGGGCTGATCGCCACGTGGAGCCTGCACATCGATGGTGCCCCGACTGCGAAGGGGCGCCTCGTCCTGCCCGATGTGGCACCACACAGCGCGGTGACGGTGCCCCTGCCATGCGCTGTACCCGCAGGCAACCACGACGTGTATTTGTCGGTGCGCTGGTCGCAGCGTCGGGCCCAACCGTGGGCGGCTGCGGGCCACCTCGTCAGCTGGGATCAGGTCCGACTGCGGGCCGCCCGCCGCCCCCGCCATCCCAAGCCGACGGGCGATCGCGATGCGCCGCTCACACCGGTCGAGCAGTTGTTGGTGCAGCCGGTCACGCTCAACCTGTGGCGTGCCGCCACCGACAACGACGGCTTCAAGCTCATGCCTGAACTGGCGTTGCGGTTGCGTGTCGGCGGCGGTGGTCTGGGCCAGTGGCTCCACGAGGGTATCGATTCGCGTCCTGCCGGGGACCTGGTGCAGCACCGTGTCGAGCGGTTCGTCGATGCCGAACAGGCGGTCACGTATCACCACACCGTCGAGGTGCCCGATCACTTGCGCGACCTGCCCCGCGTCGGCGTGATGTTCGAATTGCCGCGTGGGTTCGAGACACTGCGTTGGTGCGGCAATGGACCGCACGAGAATTACCCCGACCGCAGGTCCAGCGCGATGCACGAGGTCTGGCAGCAGGGCGTTGATGTGTCGCCGTATCTGGTGCCTCAGGAGTTCGGCCTGCGCACCGATTGCCGATGGTTCGAATGTATCGACGGTGCCGGACGCGTTGTTCGTATCGACGTGCTCACCGAGACGCCCATGCACTGTTCGGCAACGCATCACACCCCGGCCGAACTGTTCGCTGCCACGCACGAGACCGAGCTGACGCCACGGCCTGGTCTGGTGGTGTGCCTCGACGCAGCGCATCGCGGGCTCGGCACTGCCAGTTGTGGCCCCGATGTGCTCGAGCGGTATCGGCTCGACGCCGGCACGTACCGGTTCAGCTACCGGCTGTCGTTGGCTCGGCGCACGCGCAGGTGACGGTCTGAGGCGGTCAGACACTCACCGGTTTCGAGATCGAACCGCCAGCCGTGCAGGGTACAGACCAGCGTGTGGTCCTCGATCTCGCCGAACACGCTGAGGTCGGCCTGCCGGTGTGGGCAGGCACGCTCCATGACGTAGCCGCCCAGCTCGATCTCCTCGGATCCGTCCGGGGGATCGAGCTTGCGGCGCGCCTCGGCCTCGGCCCGGCGCATGCGCTCGACCGAGAGGCTCTTGAAGAAGTTGTAGAGGTACTCGTTGAAGGCGCCGTCGCGCCATGCACGGAATCGGCACGACAGGAACAGCGCATTGCTCCAATCGACCGAGCGTTGGGCCACCACGGTCTCGACCAACTCGCGTTGGACGTCGAAGCGGAAGCGATAGGGCTCGTCGGCATATTCGCGCACCTCGCCGGCCGGGAAGTCGAGGATGATCGACAGATCGCCGAGGCGCATGAGGCAGTTCGCGCCCACGGCATGACGCAGCGTGGGTGCCATCGCGAGCAGTGGTTCCCACCATGCCCTGAGGGTCTGCACCAGATCGGTGGTGGGCGGGTGCCACGTGGCCTTGTAGTCCTGCAGCCACGGCATCCAGTCGGCCTGATAGCGCGTGAGGTAGTCGCGCTTGTGGCTGAAGATGGCCTCGACCTCGGCGTCGGGCAGCGGGTGGTGCACCGTGCAGCCCTGTGGGCTGATGTCGATCTCGGTGCCGGGGATGGCCAGGATTCCGGTGTGGTGCGTGGCCTGCAACCGGTCGAGGAACGAGACCTGGTCGGGGAAGATGCTCAGCTCGTCACCGGTGATCATGTTGAACTGGAACAGCTCGGGATCCAGGAACGCCGGCGGTCCAGCGCTCGGCACGACGGCCTTCGCGTTGATCATCTCCACGTACTTCAATGCCCGCGAGAACTGGCTGTCGACCTTGGCATCGACCAGCTCGCGCATGCGCTCGGGTGTCTCCTCGTAGACCATCGGGTACCAGATGGCACCGCTGTACTGCAGCCAATGAAGATCGACCGGGCCGTGCGCAGTAAGGGCACCCAGATCGGCAGTGCGGCAGTCGTTCTGGTTGACGAGGCGGGTCTCGCCATCGCTCACCACCAGGGTGGAGTCGCCACCGGGGCCGTCGCTGATGGACGTCTCGACGTGGATGGCAACGCGCATGCCGCCGAGGTCGATCTCCTCGCCATCGACGGTGCGGATGATGTTGTTGAACCCGAGCGAACGCATGTGCAGCTCGAGCTCGCGGGTGGGGAACCCGGGGATGAGCACCGTGGTGTCCCGGCTCATGTGGTTGGCCAGCCAGGCATCGTCGAGATGATCGCCGTGAAGGTGCGAGATGTACAGGTAGTCGGCGTGTTCGATGCGGTGCAACAGATCGTCGGACAGCTGATCGTTACGCGGAAAGACGAACCAGCTGGCGAAGAACGCCGGCTCGAACCAGGGATCGCAGGTGATCGACCCGTACGGGGTCTCGATGAGGATGCCGGCGTGGCCGATGGATGTTGCTTTCACTGGCGTGGCCGACCTGGCGTGAGCCGATCAGGCATGGTGCGATCGGCTCAGGCGACCGGCGGATCGGTGTACTGCTGGCCAGCGCGCGAGACGTGCTCGGTCCAGGCAACACCATCCCAGTACCGCAGTTCGAACCGACCGGCGGGGTCGGCGTACCAGCCGGCGGGCACGGCCGGGGCGGTGACGGCTGCGGTGGTGACGGCTGCGGTGGTGACGGCTGGGGTGGGCGCCGCAGCAACCGGGGCGACGACGGTCTCTTCGGGAGCAGCAGCCCAACCGGCGGGCTCGGTGACCGTTGCGGCGACCGGCTCGACAACGGGCTCGGCGACGGGCTCGGGCGCAACCGGGGCCGGCTCGGCGGCCACGACCGCAACGACCGCAACGGCGGCGGCGGCGGCGGCGGGCTCGGCTGAAGCGCTACCCGCCGGGCGGCTGAGGAACGCCGTGACATCGCCACCGGTTGGCACGATGGCCACGACGGTCCACCCCTGGGCCGACTTTTCGTTGAGCTTGGTGGCCAAGCTGGCGGGGTCGTAGGACGATGTGCTGACGGTGACGAACTCGTTCATGGCGCCACGTTAGTGCGCTTTGGGCGGCGGCCGTGCAGCATCACGTTCAGGAGCGCGAAATTGAGCCTCAGGCTGGTGCGACGAGGTCGGCCACGTTGGTGTCGGTGGGCGAGCCATCGTGCACGACCTCACCATCGCGGAGTGCAATCAGGCGGCTGACCCGCTCGACATAGGTGAGTTCATGGGTGGCCACCACCAGCGTTGCGCCATCGTCAGCAGCTTGGTCGAGCAACTCCAACAATGCGGTCTTGCCGGCAGCATCGAGGCCCACGAAGGGCTCGTCGACCACGAGCACCTCGAACGGCCGCACGAAGGCCAGGGCGATGGCCGCCTTCTGGCGCAGGCCGCGGCTGAAGGTGTTGGGCAGGTCGTCGGCCCGTTCGTACAGGCCGAGGTGGCCGAGGAGATCGGCGGCGATCTGATCCCATTCCTGCACACCGTGGAGCCGAGCGATGTATTCGAGGTGTTCCCACAGCGACAGGTCGTCGTAGAACGATGGCGTGTCCGACAGGTACGCCAACGCACTCCGTGCCTCGGGGGTGCCCGATGCATGGCCCATGATGTGCACGGTGCCCCCGCTGGGGTCGAGCAGCCCGGCAGCCATGCGGATGAACGTGGTCTTGCCGCTGCCGTTGTGTCCCACCACGGCCACCCGCTGGCCCACGGGGATGTGCAGCGTGAGCGGCAACAACGCCGGGCGGTCGCCGTAGTCCTTGCTGAGTTCGTTCGCCGCCAGCGCCCCGCCGGTGACGCGTGCCGGCCGGGCGGCCTCGGCTACGGGCTGGCCGGCGGCTGCCTTGCTGCCCGAAGCGTTGTTTGACGTCTTCGCTACCGTCTGCGACGGCGGCTTGGGGTGGCGGCTCTTGGAGTTCGGGCTCACGGTTGTCTCCTCGACGATTCTGCACGGGCAGCGCGTTGTTGTGCAGTGACCTGCTTGCCTTCGGACATGAAGGCGTTGAGCTTGACCTTCCACGCATCTCGCCGCCGAACCCACCAACCGATCAGGCCGCACAACAGCAGTTGCGCCACCGCCATGCGGATGGCCGTGGCCAGCTCGGAGGTTCCGTGGGTGTGCGCCGAGCGTACGGCCAGCACGCTGATGCTGCCGATGATCGACACCACGAGCGGCAACAGCATGCGCACGATCGTGGTCATGCCGCTCATCTCCGGTGGCATCATCGTCTGCTCGACAGCGCTGTTCATAAGGTCGGGCGCATCTTTCACGACGCTGACCACTGCGCCAGCAGCACCCGCCCACACCGTGGGGAGCGCAAGTACTCCGGCGACCGCCGCAGCCCCAGCGGCACCCTTCGAGCGTTCGAGCAGGGCGACGGTCACCACGCCGATACCGGCGAATGGCACCAGCGCCACCAGCGGTGCAAGCGTGTGCCGCAGCAGCAGTTCGCCGCGCTCGTGTGGAAGCGACGCCATGCGGTCGGGTTGATCGATCTCCTGCGACAGCGGCTCCATGGCTTCCATGCCGAGCAGGAACAACAGCGCACCGCTGATGAGGAACATCGCGCTGGTGCCGTTGTACGAGGCCACCTGACATGCCGCTGCCGCGACGGCGAGCACCGACATGCGCAGCAGACGCGAGACAGGGAAGCGCAGCAGACTGTGCCAGCCGCGCCGCCAGATGGCAGCCGAACCGCCGCTGCGGCGCAACCGTACCCAGGGGCGGCTGCGCGTGTTCTCCTGGCTCAACTGCCGACGGAGCAGCATCACGGTGCGCAGGTCCTGCATGGTGACCGCGAAGTGCAACTGGGCAACCAGACCGCTACGCCGGGCCAGTGCATCGAGCGACGTGCGCCGCAGCAACAGCAGGCCTACGGCGACGATGGCCACGATGACGGCCGGTGCCACAAGATCGATTGCCCGTTCGCGCATGCCCCACAGCGACAGGCTGCCGAGCAGGTTGGCGGGACCGACGATGTGCTTCACGATGGCTGCGCTCTGCCAACCAATGGCGAGGGCACCGATGATCGAGGCCATCCAGCGTGGAACTCGTACTGCGTGGGCAACCAGTGCTGCGCCCACGAACAACACGCTGAGGCTGGCACCGAAGGCGGCACCGGTGAAGGTCCACGACGCCACCGAGCCGGGTAGGCGCCGGCCCGCGAGTTCGCCGGCGAGCGCACCCACGATGAGACCGGAGAAGGCAGCCGAACGCGCCCGCTGCGTGGCGGGGCGCAGCAACGCGGCACGACGGTCGACCGGCGACAGCAGGACGTGGCGAACGTCGGCTTCCTCGATGGCCAGCGGCCCACCACGGCTGCCGCTGCGCATACCGGCGGCGAATGCCAGCACGGCGAACATGCCCATCACGGCCGGGCCATACCGGTAGATGTCGGCAACGGTTGCCGGAGAGACCTTTTCGTCCTTGACAAACCCGGACAGCCACAGTGCGCTGCCGCCGAACGCGAAGGCCACGAGGTACACCCGGTACGCGGCCTCGAACCAGTCGAGTTCGGCGAGCCGGTTCTTGCGGCGAGCCCGGCGCAGGTCGCCCAGGGCATCGTGTTCGGTGACGGTGTGCATTCCCGTTCGACGCTAGCGGCCGGGGCCCAGTTCTACATCGCGCTCGAGGTCGGCCGCCCAGCCGCTGAAGCTGGCCACGTACAGCCGTGCCGGTGGAAGTCCGGCATGTTCCATGGCCACGATGTTGACGCAGGCTGACACACCGCTGCCGCAGTAGGTGACCACGCCGTTTCCGCCGCCGCCGCCGCCGCCGTCGCTGACACCGAGGGCAGCGAAGTGCTCGCGGAGCTCGGTTGGCAGGCGGAAGCGTTTCGTGGCCGGATCGATCGCCGCCGCGAATGGTGCGCTCACGGCACCGGGCACGTGGCCGGGTCGCGGATCGACGAGCGTGACCTCGCCGGTATACCGCTCGCGCGATCGGGCATCCATCACCACGCCTGTCTGCGACTGGGCGAGTGCAGCGGTTTCGTCGGCGGTGGCGAATCGTTCGGTGGGCCACTCGCGCACCGTGAAGTGCCGATGCTCGCTGGCGGTGCCAGCCCCGGTGGTCAGCGGGCCGTGCCACGCATCGATGCCACCATCGAGCACTGCAGCATTGCGGCCGATCATGCGCAGCATGACCACCAGCCGTCCTGCGGTCATGCCCCCGGTGTCGTCGTAGGCAATGACCGTGGTGTCGTCGCCGATGCCGAGCGCGCCCATCGCGTCGGCGAAGGCATCGGGTGTGGGGAACGGGTGGCGTCCGGCCGAGGCGGGCTGGCCGTGCCCAGCCAACTGCGTCTCGAGATCGACGAAGATGGCGCCGGGTAGATGGCCGGCTTCGTAGGCCTCGCGGGCGCTGCGGCCGTCGAGGTACCAGCGCACGTCGGCCAGTACGGCGTGGGGGTATGCGCCGAGTTCGTCGGCGGAGACAATGGGAGCGATAGCCGTCATTGCGCTGGCGCCTCCAGCGCCCATCCGAGGGCTTCGGCAGCGGACAGCACGGCCCGTAACGGCCAACCGAGGGCGAGGGCGGCGGCGGCGGCGTCGTCGTGTTCCACCTTCACCCGACCCGCTGACAGCTTGACGCGGATGACGTGATCCTCGATCTGCACGGTGGACTCGGATCGCTGCTGCGGCCACCGTTCCAGGGTGGTGCCACGCACGCCCAACGAACCACTTTCGGCGATGAGCACGGCGGCAACGGCCTCGCTGACGGCGGGATCGCACAGTGCGTGCACGGTGTGCGCCGGGCGGCCCTTCTTCATCACGATCGGCGATGCCCAGGCATCGTGTGCTCCGGCGCTGAGCAGGGCGGCGATCGTGTGCGCCACAACCTCTCCGGTGGCATCATCGAGGTTCACCTCGAGGAGGCGCACGGGTTGCCCGTTGCCCGGCGTGGTGGTTCGGGCGGCTTCGTTGCCGATGACCACCTGCACCACGTTGGGTCGTCCGGGGGTGTCGGCCGTACCGGCGCCGTATCCGACGGCCGACAGATGCATCGCCGGCATGGGCTGGAAGCTGTCGGCCAGCGCGGTCATCAGGGCGACGCCGGTGGGGGTGGCGATCTCCTTGCGCGTGTCGATGCCGAATGCGGGCGCGTTGCGACGGGCGAGTAGGGCGGTCACCGCCGGCGCCGGATTCGGCAGCTCGCCGTGGGCGGCATGCACGGAACCGCGCCCGAGCGCGATGGGACTGCAGACAATGCGGTCGACCCCCAGCACCTCGAGCGCTGCGCAGGCGCCGACGATATCGATGATGGCGTCGACGGAACCGACCTCGTGGAACTCCACATCGAGCGCCGGCATGCGGTGCATGGCGCCCTCCACCTCGGCCAAGGCATCGAAGGTGGCCAGCACGCGGTCGCGTACACGGGTTGGCAGATCGGCAGCCAGCACCAGATCGCGGATCGCCCGGTATGGCCGGTGATCCGGAGCGTGCTCGTGACCGTGTTCATGTTCGTGTTCGTGTTCGTGTTCGTGGTCGTTGACCACCACGATCGCGTGCGTCGCCGCAACACCGCAGCGCAGGACGGGTTCGAAGGTGAGCGCATAGTCGTCGATGCCGAGGCGCCCGACGATCTCCATCACGGCGACCGGATCGGCGCCCGCATCGATGAGCGCGCCCAGGGTCATGTCGCCTGCCGTACCCGCAAAGCAGTGGAACCAGGCGGTGGTCATGACTTCATCATCCGTGCCACGGCACACGCTGCACCGAAGCCGTTGTCGATACCCACCACGGTGATACCGCTGGCGCATGAGGCGTGCATCGCCAGCAGGGCGGTCACGCCTTCGAGCCCGGCGCCGTAGCCGACGCTGGTGGGCACCGCCACGATGGGCGCGGCGCTGAGGCCGCCGATCACGCTGGCCAGTGCACCCTCCATGCCGGCGATCACCACGATCGCATCGGCGGCGGTGATCTCGTCGAGGTGGGCCAGTAGGCGATGCAGACCGGCCACACCCACGTCGCTGATCGTGGTGGGGGCGAACCCGAACGCCGACAGGGTGATGGCGCACTCGTCGACCACCGGTTGGTCGGCGGTACCGGCGGAGATGACCGCAACGGTGGCCGAGCGCGTGCGTGGCGGCCGGCGCCACAGGGCGGATCCGCCGGATTGAACAGCCGGGCCATGGGCCGCCACGGCGGCGGCGACCTGATCGGGTGAGGCGCGACTGAGCAGCACCGGGTCGGTGCCGTGTGCCAGCAGCTCGCCGACGATGCGGGTGATCTGATCGGCCGTCTTGCCGGGGGCGTAGACCGCTTCGGGGATCCCCTGGCGCAGCGACCGGTGGTGATCGACCAGGGCGTCGCCCAGATCGGCGAACGGCAGCCGCCGTAACGTGGCCACAGCGTCGTCGGGGCTGAGCGCGCCGGTGCGCACCCCGTCGAGCAGCAGGCGGATATCTGCCTCATTCACGGCATGCATGCTGCCACGACGCAGCCGTGATGCGGCCGGATGTGGGTGGGAAAACTTGTCGAATTCGTCGCTCACGCAATGAAATTGGGATCGGTCGGCCGGTGGGGGTGGCGTAGCCTGACCGGATGAGCAACAAGCATCGGGTGGGGTTCCTCGGCCCCTTTGGCACGTTCACAGAACAGGCGCTGCTCACGCAGGCCGATCTTGCTGTCGGTGAGCTCATTCCGTTTCGCTCTGTTCCTGATGTGTTGGATGCGGTTGAGTCCGGCGCGGTCGATCTTGGTTTCGTACCCATCGAGAATTCGATCGAGGGCACCGTCAACTTCACGCAGGATGCATTGGCGTTCGACTACGAGCTGCTGATCCAGCGCGAGGTCGTGCTGGATATCGAGCACTGCCTGCTCGCAGCACCGGGTACCACGCTGGCCGATGTGAAGGTCGTGCTGTCCATACCGGTGGCCACGGCGCAGTGTCACCAGTACCTGCGCACGCATCTTCCTGATGCCGAGATCCACCCCGCCAGCAGTACGGCCGAGGCGGCACGCACCATCGCCGCACAGCCCACTCCGGGCGTCGCTGCGATTGCGCCGCGTAACGCTGCCGCCCTCTACGGCCTCAACGTGGTGGCGGCCGACATCGCCGATCACGGCGCCAACCAGACCCGATTCGTGCTGGTTGGCAAGGGCCACATCCCCCCGCCCAGCGGACACGATCGCACCGCCCTGGTGGTGTACCAGCGCGCCGATCAACCGGGCAGCCTCATCAGCATCCTGCAGGAATTCGCCGCCCGACGGATCAACCTGTCCAACCTGCTCAGCCGCCCGACCAAGCGCGGCGGACTCGGCGACTACTGCTTCATCGTGTACGCGGACGGCCATGTGGCCGACGAATTGCTTGCCGATGTGCTGCGCTCGTTGCACTCCAAGCAGGGCGCGGTGAAGTTTCTCGGTTCGTATCCCGCCGCCGGCGAACATGCGCACAGCGCTCGCGAGCACGCCGACACCCGCTGGCGCGAGGCCGACGACTGGGTTGAATCGCTCCGCGTGCAGATCAGCCCCAGTTAGCTGCTCCGACGGCGCCGACTCTCACCCAGTTCTTACGCACACCATGTAGAAAGGGAGATGTGGGTGCACCAATCCGGGTCGTGATAGCCGAAGACGAGCGAGCAGTCAGGGAGGCGCTCGCAAGAGCGCTCACCCTCGAGGGCTACGAGGTCACCGCTGTCTGCGATGGAGCACAGGCCCTGGAGGTGCTGCGCGCCGAGCCGGCCGATGTGGTGGTGCTCGATGTCATGATGCCCGTTGTCGATGGGCTCACCGCCTGCCGCGTGCTGCGTAGCGAGAAGAACCGCGTGCCCATCCTGTTGCTCACGGCTCGTACCGAGACATCCGATCGTGTCGCCGGCCTGGACGCCGGTGCCGACGACTATTTGCCCAAGCCGTTCGCCCTAGCCGAGTTGCTGGCGCGCCTGCGCGCATTGTTGCGCCGGGCCCAACCCAATGACGACGTGGATGCATCGTCGTTCAGCGTCGGCGACCTCCGCATCGATGCAGCGGCCCGTCGGGTGTGGGTGGGCGAGACAGAGATCGAGTTGTCGAAGACCGAGTTCGACCTGATCGAACTGCTGGTTCGAAACGCTGGCATCGTGCTGGACCAGACCACCATCTACGAGCGGATCTGGGGCTACGACTTCGGGCCAGACTCGAAGAACCTGGCCGTTTACATCGGGTATCTCCGCCGCAAGATCGATACCGATGGCCGTCAACCGCTCATCCACACCGTGCGCGGCGTGGGCTACACGGTCCGTTCGCGATGACGCTGCGCGCCAAACTCGCGCTGGTGCTGGCGGCGCTGGCGGGTATGGCCGCCGTGGCCGTTGGTTTGCTGAGCTATGACGCCACCAGCACGCGCATGCTCGCCGAGATCGATCGCACGCTGCTGAACTCGAGCCGTGCCCGCGACGATGGCGACGGCGACACGGTGGGCGGCGCCCAGCCCGCCACACGCCCGGGCCGTAACCCGTTCGGGCGCCTGCCGCAGGGCGGCATTGAGGTCATCCAACTCCTCGACGCCACGGGAACCATCGTTCTGCTCACCAACGGCGTCACGCTGCCGGTCAACGATGCCGAGCTCGCTGTCGCTGTCAACGGCACCGGCGAGGTGCTGCGCACGGTCACGGGATCAGACGGCCGCGAGTTCCGGGTGCGAACCCAACCAATCCCGGGTGGTGCGCGACAGTTCGGTCGCGACCTCACCGAGATGAACCGGGTGCTCCACGATCTCCGTGCGCGGATACTGCTGGTCGGTGGTGTCGCCGTGCTGCTGGCGGCATTTGCCGGCTGGTTGGCAGCGCGCGGCCTGACCAAGTCGCTGAGCGCACTCACCCACGCAGCCGGCGAGGTGTCCACCACCGGCAGGCTCGATATCGATGTCACGACCGCCGGCCGCGACGAAGTCGGTCGCCTGGGCACGGCGTTCTCCACGATGCTCGGAGCGCTGAACCGATCGCGCGAAGAACAGCGCCGCCTGGTGCAGGACGCAGGGCACGAACTGCGCACACCGCTGACGAGCCTGCGCACCAACGTCGATGTGCTGCGTCGTCATGCGGATATGCCAGCGGACATGAAGGACAAGGTGCTCGACGATCTCGACATCGAGGTCGCCGAATTGTCTGCGTTGGTCGAAGAAGTGGTGGCGGTCGGCTCCGGGCGCAACGCTGACGAATCCGTCACCAGGGTGGCGTTGTCCGATGTGGTCGAATCTGCGGTCGGGCGTGTCGGGCGTCGTACCGGACGCGTCATCGAGATCACGAGCGACGATTCAACGGTCCTGGCCCAACGGTCCTCGCTGGAACGGGCTATCACCAACCTGCTCGACAACGCCGCCAAGTTCGACCAGACCGAACGACCAATCTCCATCACCGTGAGGCACGGCCGAGTAGCGGTTCGCGATCATGGGCCCGGTATCGCCGAAGCCGATCTCGAGCACGTCTTCGACCGCTTCTATCGCGCCGTCTCGGCACGGTCGCAGCCCGGCTCGGGTCTGGGACTGTCCATCGTGACCGAGGTCGCTGTCGCTCTGGGTGGTACCACCTTCGCCGAGAACCACCCTGACGGTGGGGCCATCGTGGGTTTCACGTTGCCGCTGGCCGGCTCCGGGCCTCTCACCTAACTCTCACCCGAGCGCGAGCTGGCTCATACGTTCGGGCCACACACTCTGATCATCGGAACAACGACACCGGAGCCCCCGCTCCGAGTGCCGCACGATCAACAAGGAGAGCAGCAAATGAAATCGAAGAGACTGGCAATCGCAGGCATGACAGGTGCGCTGCTCATCGGTGCGGGCACCGGCGTGGTGTTGAACCTGCCAAGCAGCGCCGGCGCTGGAGCCAACACGGTCGCTGCGGCCACCACACCCACCGATCCTGCGGCCGTGGCCACCGACAGCGCAGCGCCCACCGGCGGCCCCCACCAGTTGCTGCAGGACTCACTCGCCACGCTGGTCAGCGACGGCACCATTACCCAGGCGCAGGCCGACGCCATCACGGCGGCCACCGAAGCCAACCGCCCCACTGGCGGACCCGGCATGGGTGACGGCGACGGCGATCACGCCGGTCGTGGCCATGGTGGACCCGGCATGGGTGGACCCGGCATGGGTGGACCTGGCAACGGTGGGCCCGGCATGGGCGGTCGTCACGGCGGAGCAGGCCTCGATACCGCTGCAACGGCACTCGGCATGACCGCTGATGAGCTCAGGACCGAGCTGCAGGGTGGCAAGACCATCGCTCAGGTGGCCACCGACAAGGGTGTCGAACTGCAGAAGGTCATCGATGTCATGGTGGCCGAGGCGACGACCCGCATCACCGACATGGTGAACGGTGTCAAGCCGGCGGCCCCGGTAGATCAAGACGCCACCTCGTCCACCACGGCCACCAACGGCTGATCAACACCAGCAAGCATTCCCCCAAACACAATCCCCCCAGACCCGGGGTCCGTGGTGCGCTTCCCAGCGCCACGGACCCCGCTTCATTTTCGTGACAGCACCGGCCCCGACTGCCGCCTACTGTTGCGGCCATGACCAAACCTGTTGCTGTCGTCACCGGAGCGAACTCCGGCATCGGCCGAGCCACCGCAATTCACCTGGCCACCCACGGCTACACCGTGTTCGGCACCGTTCGCAGCCTCACCAAGGCCACCAAGTTGTTGGCCATGGCGCAGGATCACCAAGCGCACCTCGAGCTGGTCGAGCTCGACATCGGCTCCGACGATTCGGTTCGTGACGGTCTGGCCCAGGTGATCGAGACGGCCGGTCGGGTGGACGTGCTCGTGAACAACGCCGGTGTCGGCGGAAACGCCGTTGCCGAGGAATGCCCGCCCTCGATGTATCTCGACGTGATGAACACCAACCTCTGTGGCGCCGTCCGTTGTATTCAGGCTGTGCTCCCGCAGATGCGAGACCGCGGCAGTGGTTGCATCGTCAACATCACGTCGATCGCTGGTCGCATGGCGGCCCTGGCGCAGTCGCCCTACGTCACCTCCAAGTGGGCGCTCGAGGGCCTGTCGGAGGGACTGGCCCAGGAGCTCGCCCCGTTCGGTATCAGGGTTGCGGTGATCGAACCCGGTGTCACGAAATCAGCGATCTTCGCGAAGAACATTGATGCACCGAACCAGAGCGGTGCGTACGACACGCACTATCGACGGCTGTTCCAGTTCTACGCGACGGGCATGGCCAATGCCACCGATCCGTTCGAGGTCGGCGCGTTGATCCACCACGCCATCACCACCGACACGCCCCGGTTGCGCTACCCCTGCAGCTGGGGTGGCAGCGAACTGATCGAGGGCCGGGCACGTATGAGCGATGCCGACTGGGTGGAAATGGGAACCCACGAGGATGACGCGCGGTACTACGCGGCCTTCAGCGCAGCGTTCGGCCTCGATCTTTCGTAGAGCCGGGCGCAACCGCGCGTGGGAAACCTCGGACTCCGTCGATGCAACGACCAGCGAAAATGCGCTACAACATGGTCTGTGAGTCTGCAAACGAACACCATGCAGCGACGACTGGTCACCATTCCAGCGTTGTTCGGCGCAGCGGTGTTGTTGACGTTGCTGATCCCGCTGTGGCTGCCGCTTGCCCTCGTCGCCGATGCGCTGCGGGCGCGGTTCCGCTTCCCGGTGGCGCGACTGCTGGCATTCGGAGTGTGCTGGTCCTGGCTCGAAACGGCTGGCGTGCTTGCTGCGGCAGCGCTGTGGGTCACAGGCCAACGGGGTAATCAGCGCCGGCATTACGCGCTGCAGCGTTGGTGGGCATCGAAGCTGTTGGCGTCGCTGGGCGCTACCTGTGGTATCCGCATCGAGACCGAACAGGTCGACATGTTCACGCCCGGGCCCACGGTGCTGTTCGTACGCCACGCTAGCCTCGCTGATTCACTGGTGTCGGCGTACGTGATCACCAAGCTCGCCCGCTTGCAGCCGCACTACGTCCTCAAGCGCGAACTGTTGATTGATCCGTGTCTCGACGTGGTGGGTCAGCGGGTCCCCAACTACTTCCTCGATCGCGGGGCTAACGACTCAGCTCCCGAACTGGCTGCGGTCGAACGACTCGCTGGCGGACTCGGCGCCGACGATGTCGGCATCATCTTCCCCGAGGGCACGCGGGCGAACCCACGCAAGCGTGAAGCAGCAATGGCCAAGATCGTCGAACGCGACCCGGCTCGCGCGGCGCGGCTCTCCGGACTGCAGCACCTGCTTCCCCCGCGGCCCAGCGGTGCGGCGGCGATGATGAGAGGTGCCCCCGCAGCCGATCTGGTACTGGCCTGGCATGTCGGCTTCGAGGGCCTCGACACCTTCGGTGGCGTCCTCAAGGCACTCAGTCGGCCCTTCAAGCCGATTCGGTTCGTGGCCCGGCGGGTGCCGCGGGCCGAGATCCCTTCTGGCGACGCGTTCCCAGAGTGGCTCGACAAACAATGGGTACAGATGGACAACGAAGTCGGGGTGGCGCTCGCCGCCCGCAATGAGAGGACGCACTGATGGGTCATGCACTGCTGGTTTCGGCCATTGCCATACTCGCCCTGATGCTGAGCACCTGGTTGCTCAGCATCATCGTGAAGAACGCATCCATCGTCGACATCGTGTGGGGCCTGGGCTTCGTGATGGTCGCCTGGGTGGCACGTTTCAGCGCTGATGGTGACAGTGCTCGGCAGTGGTTGCTCGTTGCGATGGTGTCGGTGTGGGGCCTGCGCCTGAGCGGGTATCTGTTCTGGCGCAACCATGGCAAGGGCGAGGACTTCCGCTACCGAGCGATGCGACGGCACTACGGGGCACGCTTCGGGCTGATCAGTTTGGCAACGGTGTTCGGCCTGCAGGGCGTGCTGATGTTCGTCGTGTCGCTGCCGGTGCAACTCGGCCAAGCCGATGCCACGCCGAAATTGGGTGTCATTGCGTACGTCGGTGTTGCGGTCTGGTTGGTCGGGCTGTTCTTCGAGGTGGTCGGCGATGCGCAACTGGCGCGGTTCAAGGCGAACCCGGCCAACGCTGGCACGGTGATGAGCACCGGGCTGTGGCGCTACACGCGGCACCCCAACTACTTCGGTGACGCCTGCGTGTGGTGGGGCATCGGCATTGTCGCCGCCGAGACCGGCAGCGGCGCATGGGGTCTCATCGGGTCGCTGCTGATGACGGTGCTCTTACGTCGGGTGTCTGGTGTGACGCTGCTGGAGAAGTCGTTGGTGAAACGGCGCGAGGGGTACGTCGAGTACGTGGCGCGTACCAGCCCGTTCGTGCCGCGGCCACCCAAGAAGGCCTAAGCGCTGCCCGAACAGATCCACCGGAGTTGCCACCTCTCTAACAGAGGCTGAACACGGTGGAGCCGTAGGTGATCGTGCCGTTGACGGGGTCGTAACGGGTCACGTACCCCAATCCGATGCCGACATAGGTTGGGTAGATGATGTTGGCGTAGTGCGGTGCCGAGCGGAACCAGAGGTCCATCAACAGTGCGGTGGAAGTGCCGCTCGCATAGGCCACGTTCTCGCCGGTCGAGCACCCCACGGCAGCAGCGCGGGTGGGCGAGTCAGAGTGAGAAAGGGCGCCGCCGATCTGGGCAAGATGCAACGCCCACAGGCACGCAAATGCTTGGGCTGCAGGGTTCACGGCGAGCTGCGCGACGCCAACCCGCATGCGCTCGGCGTTCACGCGATCGAGCCCGCCGTTGGTGCACGGGGAATACGTCACGCTCGACACGGGCGGTGCGATGTTGCTCGGCGGCGGGATGCTGGCCACCAGCGACGGACCCGAGAACCAGCCCTGTACATCGACCAGTAGATGCGTACGCGGCTGGCTCCACACATCGATACCCCGATCGGATGTCTGCGTGATCGCGAAATTGGCCACCACGTCGCCGCCGCCGACTGCGTTGATCGTTGAGGTGGTGGGCTGTGCGGTTCCGGCGGGGAACGCCCGGATGAAGCCTGGGTCGCCATCGACCGACGTCACGTTGTAGGCCATCGCCCCGGTCCGTGCCGTTGCGAACTCGACGCCGCTGAGCGGGTAGATCGGTACGTTGACGCCCAGCGGGCTGGCAAGACGTGTGTCGAGCGCGCGGGTCGGTTCGACCGCGGTGAACAGGCCGTCGGAACCCGCCGCAGCAGTGGGGCCGGTGAAGTAGCCGGAGAAGTCGACGATCACATGACCGCCACCCGAGAGGAATACCGTGATGCCCAATCGAGAGACAGCAACGATGCCGCCAGCGGCCCGCGTTTGCTGGGTGGTGTCGAGGTTGAGCATCGATGCGAAGGGTTGCGTCGTGCCGGCCGGGAACGCAGTGACGAAGCCGGGCAGGGTGGAACCGGTGACAGTGACATTGAGCGCCAGCGCAACGGCGTCGACAGGGATGCCCGTCGGTAGTGGGATGGTGATGGAGCCACCGGGGGCCACGATCTGCCCCGACCTTGAATCGAACAATCGCGCCGACGGTCTCGGCACGAACCGCCCGGCTGACGCGGCGTTGCTGGGCACGAAGGCGCCAACGACATCGACGATCACGTCGGCAGGCACCGAGGTGAAGATGCGCAACGCACCGTTCGCATCGGTCTTGACAATCGATCCGTTCGCCCGTATCTGACCAGCGAGATAGTTGAGGTTCGAAACCGTCGGCCGGGTCTGATCGGCCGCAAACGCGGTGAGGAACCCGGGATTCTGCGACTGCAGGGCGCCGAGCGTCACGGCCAGCGATGTTGCTCCTGCCGGGATTCCGCAGCGTCCCCGCGTGGAGATGCTGATCGTGAGCGGGTCGACGCGGGTGTAGCCGCCGGCCGAACCGGGGCGGGTGTCGGCGAGCCGGCACGGTTGCACGGGCACGAACGCTGCCTGTGGGGCGGTCGCTGCCTGCGCTGTCGCTCCCGACAGAGGGTGCAGCGAGACCGCGGTGAGTGCGACGAACGCTACGGGGATGAGTCGGCGCAAGGGGGCGGGGAGAACATGCATGAATTCATTCCTCTGCTCAACGCCCGAGTCCAGTATGCAAGATGACGGGCCGGCCCTGGGTTCACCTACGGCCAAGGTTTGGTAAAGCCGGGTCGTCTACATTCACGAGGGTGCATGACTCCCCGACAGCTGCTGTGAAGTTCGGATGGCTCTCTCCCGTGATCGGGAACCAGTGGAGCGATCATCAACCGATCGTGATGTATCAGGAGCGGCACATCCTGCCCACCGCCCTGGCGCACTTCGATTCGCTGTGGATCGCCGATCACTTCTATGGGTTCGACGCCAAGACCGACCCGTTCCTGGAGGCGTGGACCACGCTCACCTGGTTGGCGGCAAAGTTCCCCGATGTGTTGCTCTGCCATCACGTGCTCGGCCAGGGCTATCGGCAACCGGCCCTCACAGCGAAGATGGCCGCAACGCTGCAGACGCTGTCGGGCGGTCGGTTCATCCTCGGTATCGGGGCGGGTTGGCGCGAGGACGAATACCGGGCGTATGGCTACGACTTCCCGAAGCCATCGGTTCGTTTCGCCCAGTTGGAAGAGGTCATCCACATCTGTCGCGCGATGTGGACGCAGGACCTGCCGAGTTTCTCGGGCAGGTACTTCACCATCACCGAAGCCTCCGCTCCGCCGCTGCCCCATCCGATCCCGCCCATCTGCATCGGCGCCTCGGGCGAGCAGATCGGGCTGCCGATGGTGGGCCGACTGGCCGACATGTGGAACGGCTTCATGCGCAAGGAAGCCGATTGGATCCGCAAGCGCGACATCGTGCGGGCATCGGCCGAACGTGCTGGCCGGCATCCGCACGACATCGAGATCAGCATGACCCTCGAGCGGCCGTTGCCCGAGACTGATGCGGCGTCCGCTGAGATTCGTGAGCAGCTCGAACATCTTGCCGGACTCGGCGTGAGCCACTTCGTGATGGATTTCGGCCACCCGCAGTCCACCGAACCGGTGCTTCGTTTCGTCGAGCAGGTCATCAACCCGATGCGAGCCGACCACTCGCGTTGAGCGGTATCTCAGGATTGGATCAGGCGCTGATCAGTCCATCACACGCTGCGAACCTCGACCTCGTCGCGCGTGCCCCAGCCGCCCGAGCGCAGCGTCAGCAGCGACCAGATGCGGAGTGGGGTCAGCAGCGCCACGTGCATCACCGTGTAGACCGGCGCCAGCGCGAAGGTGGCGCACTGCTCGCGCACGGTCATGTCGGGGCGGCCGAAGTAGCGCACGTTGCGGGCGTACGACATCACGACAGCGAAGGCCACGAACTGCCATGGGATCAGATGCCCGCTGACGATCGGCCGCACGTAGATCGCCGCCATGAGGCTGACCGAGAACGTCAGCCACACGGCCAGCTCGATGATGCTGATCCAGAACGGCCAACGGCGCGGCCCGAAACGCTTGATCGCCCACATCGACTCGCGGAAGAAGCTCTTGTTCCACCGCAACTGCTGACGGCGATAGTGGTCGAGCCGCTCGGGCACCAGCGTGTAGGCCACCGCAGTGTCCTGCAACTGCACCTTGCCCTTTTGGAGCGCGTACTGCGTGAGGCGGCGATCGTCGCCGTACTGCACGTTCACGCCGAAGTACGTCTGGTGCAGGAAGTCCTGGAGGTTTTCCTTCACGATCGACGTGCGGAAGAACGCCAGGCTGCCGCAGCAACACACGACCGAGCCGACCGTGGAGTATGCGGCGCGCTCGAACAGGAAGGCGTTCGCGTAGCGCAGGTCGATGAGGCGGGTCAGCAGGTTGCGGCGATGGTTGAGTGCACGGACGTTCGCGGTCACGCCCATGACCTTCGGGTCGCTGAACGGACGCAGGCCCTCGGCGATCGCCGACTTGTCGAGCACTGTGTCCGAGTCGATGGTCACCACGATGTCTGCCGTCGTGCGAGAGAACGCGTAGCCCTGCGCGTGCCGCTTGCCCTGGTTCTTGTCCAACCGGTGGACCACCACGCCGGGCACGTGCGCCAGCACCTGGCGGGCGATGTTCACGCACGTGTCGTTCGTCGAGCCGTCGTCGATCACCCAGATCTCGTCGGCCTGGCGGGTCTGCGCCTGGATCGACTCCAGGCAGCGAGCGAAGGCCACGGGGTCCTCGTTGTAGAACGCGGCGATCACCGCGACCCTGACGCCGGACGGCGCCTCAGCGAGCTGTGGACGGTACATCGCCGAGCCGATCAGCTTCAGCGCCAGCAGTCCAACCGCAGCGAACCCGTACAACGTGCCGGTTCCCTTGCCGACCAACGTGATGGCGACCATGCCGCAGATCGCAAGTGCGAACGTGAGGACGGACTGCACGTTGCGCAGCAACCGCACCCGCGGATCGGCCACGCGAGCCGCCTCCGTGCTGCGCGCCTGGGCGTACACGCTGGAGCGCTGCTGTATCTCCAGTGCCTCATCCACTTGAACCTGCGTGGCCATCTCTTGCGCCACGAGGATCTCGCCCATGCGACGAGGGTCACCGAAGTCCTGCTCGTAGCGAGCCAGCAGCACGTCGGTCGCCCCGATGACACCCATCTGCTCGAGGATCTGCCCCACTCGGCGGGACTCACCCAGCCACACCGCCCGCAGATCCGCCGGGACGGAGGTGGATGTGGGTGGCACGCTGACCGGTGATTCCGGTTGGTGGTCTGGCCAGTTCTTGAGGCTCTGTTCTGTCGTCACGGAAATATCTATCGGAACGCTTCCGTCAAGACTTGAGACATTTTCTGACTATCTGTGGCGGCGTCTGTCCACCCCCCCGCAGAGCGACACGACCATGTTGGCGGGTCCGCCGCGAAGCGTCTCGTCGATCGGGGGCTGATCGTTGAGACCACAGGCGCAAAAGAAGGCTGGGTGTTCGCCCCGCCTCGGCTGCTCAGCATCCTGCAGGTGTCACGCAATTGGAGTCAGAAACATGCTCTGACCAGCAGCGGAACGAGAGGGATTTGAACCCCCGGCCCCTTGCGAGGCTTCCGCTTTCAAGGCGGATGCATTTGGCCACTCTGCCATCGTTCCGCCCGACAGGCTAGCGGTCGGCTCTGCAGAAGGAAGCGGCATTCCCGAAGCTGCACCTCACCACCGCGCAATGCTGCGTGTAGCGTCGCTCAGTATCGAAGTCGTTCGCAAAGGAAGGCCCGTCATGCTCCAGACCATTCCCGCCCGTCGTGGCAAGGCAGTCCGGCTCCAGGCCGGCGAGGCCATCAAGATCATCAACACGCACGGCACGCAGGTCGTTGATTTCTGGGCCTTCGTTGCCGGTCTGCAGACCGAGTACGTCGGCATGGAACAGAGCCGGGCCACCTGGACCCATCTGTTCCCTCGTACCGGGACGGCGCTGTACACAAACCGTCGTCGGCCGTTGCTGATGCTCGAGGAGGACACCTCGCCCGGGCGCCACGACACGCTCATGGCTCCTTGCGACAACGAGCGCTATGGGCTGCTCGGTTGCACCGACTACCACGACAACTGCCGCGACAACATGCATGCGGCACTGGCCGAACTGGGCATGCAGGTGTCGTGTACGCCGGGTTCGCTGAACCTGTTCATGAACATCCCCTGGACGCCCGAGGGTGGTCTGTCGTTCGATCCAGCGCTCAGCAAGCCGGGCGACTATGTCGTCCTGCGAGCGGTGCTCGATTGCGTGGCGGTCATGTCGGCCTGCCCGCAGGACATCCTGCTGATCAACAGCAAGGCCCCGACCGAGGCCCACTTCGAGATTCTCCCGGCGTCGTAGCCTTTCGCCGGTTCCGCGAATTCGGCGAGAATTGCCGATGGAGTCTGGTGCCTGTACCCGTTAGGCTGATCAACGGAGAGGTGCCAGAGCGGCCGAATGGGGCACCCTGCTAAGGTGTTGATGGTTTCGGCCATCCGTGGGTTCAAATCCCACCCTCTCCGCCAGCATTGATGTCCGAGATATCGCAACGATCCGAACCTTGTGGTTCGGATCGTTCCATTTTTCGTTCCCAGCGCCCCCTCCAGCGCCAGCGCCCTGTGCTGCGAACTCGTGCTGCGTGCTGCGAACCGTGCCCCGTGCTGCGAACTCGTGCTGCGTGCCCCGTGCTGCGGACTCGTGCTGC
>CAFBLP010000044.1_pt1 | contig 26174 bp, 18 predicted proteins | sample 7268181 | NCBI WGS metagenome assembly CAFBLP01 (sample SAMEA6814034, study PRJEB35770) | freshwater metagenome | biome: Freshwater; feature: Freshwater reservoir; material: water | place: Czech Republic | collected 2017-05-23 | depth 30m m | reverse complement strand
GGTTGGTGGGGATGAGGTAGGCGAAGCGTTGGCCGTACTGGATGGCGTTGACCTGGGCGTGGATGAGGTGGGCCTTCTTGGCGATGCCGTATGGCGCATTGGTCTCTTCTGGGTAGCCGTCCCACAGACTGGCCTCCTGGAAGGGCACGGGAGTGAACTTCGGGTACGAGCACACCGTGCCGACGAGCGTGGTCTTCTCGACCGTCGCCGATGCCCGCGCCGCCTCGATCATGTAGGTGCCCATCAGCAGGTTGTCGAGGTACAACGGCGCCGGGGCGACCTGGTTGTACCCGATGCCGCCGACCCGGGCAGCAAGATGCACGACGTGCGAGGGGGAGTGATCGGCGAGCAGGCGCTCGGCTGCCCCGTGCACCGTGAGGTCGTAGTCGACGCTGCGCGGTGAGAAGACCTCGGCACCGAGACCGCGGAGCTTGGCGACCACGACGCGGCCGAGAAAGCCAGATCCCCCCGTGACCACGACCGTCTTTCCGCTCCATGTTGCGCTCATGAGCATCGATGCTACGCGTCGAGCAGGCATGATGGAGGGTGTGCGCGTTGCTTACACACTCGAACAGTGCTGGCACCGCGTGCCGGGTGGAACCGGGGTTGCGGCGCTGCGCACCGCCGAGGCCCTGGAGGGTGTGGCCGACGTGGAGCTGATCGGTGTGGCCGGCCGGCACCGCCACGCTCCCGGGCACGACTGGACGCCGCCGATCCCGTGGGTGCAGCTGCCCATCGCCGCGCCGTGGTTGTACGAATCCTGGCTCTACCTTCGTTGGCCCCGCCCCGAGACCGTCACCGGACACGTCGACGTGGTCCATGCCACCACGCTGATCCCGTGCCCGACGCGCCGTCCGCTGGTGGTCACGCTGCACGATCTCGCCTTCCTGCACCGCCCCGAGCAGTTCACGGCACACGGTGTTCGGCTGTTCACCCGCAGCCTCGAGCTGATCCGACGGCACGCCGACCTGGTGCTGTGCTGCTCGCAGGCAACCATCGACGACTGTCTCAGCGCCGGTATCGGCATCGACCGATTGCGCCATGTGCCGCTCGGCGTCGACATCGAGCTGGCGGCCGAGCACGACGTCACCCGCGTCAGGGCGCTGTACCGCCTGCCCGAGCGGTACCTGCTGTTCGTCGGAACGGTTGAGCCGCGCAAGAACCTACGCGGCCTGGCCGAAGCCATTGCGATGCTGGACGAACCGCTGCCGTTGGTGGTTGCCGGTGCCGATGGGTGGGGTGACGCCGGGGCCGATCTCGACGGCGATGTGCAGTTCCTCGGCTATGTGCCCAACGAGGACCTCGCTGCGCTCTACAAGGGCGCGTACGTGTTCTGCTACCCGAGCGAGCTCGAGGGGTACGGGCTTCCCGTTCTCGAGGCGATGGCGCAGGGCACGGCCGTGGTCACCAGCTCCGATACCGCCACCGAGGAGGCCGCCGGGGGAGCCGCCGTACTGGTGGACCCCACCGATCCCAGCGATATCGCCCGCGGTATCAGCGAAGCGATTTCGCGCCGCGTCGAACTGGGTGTGCTCGGCCATCGCCGAGCGGCGCGGGCCACGTGGAAGCAGACCGCCGACCTGACCGCCGCCGCGTATCGCGAGCTCGTGTAGGGGCTCGTGGTGCATCCAACCGGACCAACCGAGGTGGGTATCGATGTGGCCGTCAACCTGCTGTGGTGCCTGCCGGGTCGGGTCGGGGGGAGCGAGGAATACCTGGTCCGTCAGATGATCGGCCTCAGCGAGATCGAGTCGCCCTACTCCCCGGTCCTGTACGTGCTGCCCGGCTTCGCCGCCGCCCATCCCGAGTTGGCGTCCAGGTTCCGCCTGGTGGTCGCACCGATCGACGGCACCAACAGGGCCCGGCGGGTACTCGCCGAGCATGGGTGGCTCGCGGAGCAGACCAGGGCAAGCGCTCTGGTGCATCACGGTGGGGGCACGGTGCCCGCCCGCGGCAAGCGCCCGACGGTGCTCACCATTCATGATCTGCAGTACCTGGCCTACCCGCAGTACTTCAGTCGGTCCAAGCGTGCCTATTTGCAATGGGCGATGCCCCGTTCGGCCCGCCGGGCCGATGTCATTGCAGTGCCTACCGAGTTCGTGCGCCGCACGGTCATCGAGGCCTACAACATCTCGTTTGATCGGGTGCTGGTGGTGCCACATGGGATCGAGCCGGGTCTCGGCATCGAAGCCACCGACGAGGAGGTGTTGCGGCGTCGGTTCGGTCTGGGCGATGGTCCTGTCATCGTCCTGCCAGCGGTGACCCACCCGCACAAGGGCCACCTGTTCCTGCTGGACCTGCTCGCGTCGCACTGGACCGACCCGTCGCTGCGGTTGGTGCTCACTGGCGGCCGTGGTGCCGCGGACGATGCTGTTGCCGCCGCCATCGATCGCCTTGGCCTGGGGGATCGCGTCGTTCGCGCCGGACGCGTCAGCGCCGCCGACCGCGACGGCCTGATCAGCTTGGCCACAGCGATGGTGTTTCCCAGCGAGTACGAGGGCTTCGGTGCGCCCATCATCGAGGCGATGGCGCTTGGTACGCCAGTGATCTGCTCGGACCGGGCCTGCGTGCCAGAGGTGGCCGGTGGTGCGGCGTTGGTGCTGCCGCTGCGCGCCGATGCCTGGGCCGGCGCACTCGACGTGCTGACCTTGCGTCGTGACGAACTCGTTCGCGCCGGGCGCGTCCGTGCCGCAGCGTTCACCACAGCGGCCTCGGCGCAGGCGCTGGTGTCTGCGTATGATCTGGCGCTGTCATGACCGGAGCCGCGATCCTCGTCCCGGGAGGCGTCACCGCAACACCGGGTCGGCTTCGCCTGGCGGTGCTCTGCCCGCACTTCGAACCCGACACGGCTCCCACCGGTGCGGTGATCACGCGCATCGTCCACGAACTCGCTGCGCTCGGTCATGAGGTCCATGTCATCACGGCGTTGCCCTGGTACCGCCAACACGCCATCGAGCCGGGTTGGCAGGGTCGTTGGATTCGCCGCGAGGTCACGCCGTGGGGATCCATCACGCGTCTGCACCCCTTCCCCGGCACAGACAAGACCAACCTGTTGCGTCGGGCAATGGGTTTCGTCGGGTTCAGCGCGCTTGCGCTGATGTGTGGCGTGCGTGGTGGTCGTGTCGATGGCGTGTTGTCCATGTCGCCGCCGCTCACCAACGGCCTGCTCGGCTGGGCGATGAAGCTCGTGCGCCGCGGCCCGTTGGTCTTCAACATCCAAGATGTGTTTCCTGATGCGGCCATCGAGACGGGTGCGCTGACGAACAGGCGCATGATCGCCGTTGCGCGGTGGCTCGAGCGGGTCAGCTACCACCGCGCCGACGCTGTCACGGTGCTCAGCGACGATCTGCGCGACAACGTGGTGTCCAAGGTGAAGCCGTCGTTCGCCAGCCAGGTGCGGGTCATCCCCAACTTCGTGCTCACCGACGAGATCCGTCCGCTCGACCGGCTCACAGCCTACCGCCACGAATTGGGCATCGGTAACGAGGTCGTCGTGATGTACGCCGGCAATGTCGGGTTCTCCCAATCGCTCGACCTCGTGCTGCACGCGGCCCGCACGCGTCCCGACGTCACCTTCGTCATCAACGGTGAAGGCGGCGCACGTTCGGCGCTGGTTGCCCAAGCCGCTGGTCTGGAGAACGTCCGCTTCGGCAGTTATCAGCCGATGTCCCGCCTGCCCGAGGTGCTCGCCACCGGCGACATTCACCTCGTGCCGCTGAAGACCGGGCTCGGCCGGGTGAGCGTGCCCTCCAAGACCTACTCCATCCTCGCAGCGGGTCGCCCGGTGCTCGCGGCGATCGATCCCGGCACCGAGGTGCCGCGCATCCTCGACGCAGCCCGTGCCGGGGTGGCGGTGCCTCCCGATGATCCGCAGGCCTTTACCGCAGCGCTCGACAAGCTGCTCGACGATCCCCAGGCCTGCCTCGACATGGGTCGGCGCGGTCGTGAGTGGGTGCAGCAGGCCGCTTCGCCGGCCGCTGTGGCCGGTGCATATGAGCAGTTGTTCCGAGAACTCGGGCGCCGCTGAGACGAGTGACCGGAGTTTCGGGGGTTGAAGCCTGTAACCTCGCATACTCGTGGCTCCCTCTTCGTCTGCCAAAAAAGTCGCCAAGCTCGCTCAGAAGGGCAAAGGCAAGAAGGTGCGCTTCCAAGGCGGCACCGTCTTCCCGCTCGTCGTCACCATTGTGACCCTGCTTGGTCTGGCTCTCATCGTCTATGCGCGCGAATCGCGCCCCGGCGCAGGCGTTGGTGCACCCACCGCCAACGACCACTGGCACGCCGCATTCGGCATGTACATCTGCGATGCCAAGGGCCTGCAGACGCTGCCCAAGATCACCGGCACGCTCGAAGAGACCGACGCCACCGGTCAACCCATCAGCACCAAGTTCGTGCGCACCGGTATCCACTCCCACGGCGATGGCATCCTGCACTGGCATCCGGCCGCCAGCGGCGCTGCCACCGGAACCAACGCCAAGCTCGGCGTCTTCTTCGACAACTACGACATCAAGGTGACCAACACCAAGCTCGTGCTCCCCAAGACCCAGGGCGGCCAGACCTTCGAAGAGGGCAAGACGAAGTGCATGGTCGACGGCAAGGACAAGCCGGCGTCGTTGAAGCTGTGGGTCTGGGACAGCTACGCAACGGCAGCCACGGCTGATCCGCAGATCTACACCACCAATTTGGGTGATGTCCGTATCAAGAACGACGGCATGGTGTTCATGCTCGCCTTTGTGCCTGATGACGTGAAGCCCAAGGCCCCCGATTGGACCGCAGAACTCCCCACCCTCGGTGCCTCCGATGGCGGGTCAGCTGCCACAACCACCACGGTGCCGGGTGCCACGACGGTGCCGGGCGAGACCACGGTCCCGGGTGCCACGACGGTGCCGGGGGCGACCACGGTGCCCGCCACCACGGTGCCGGGCTCCAGCACGGTTGCCGTGACCACCACCACGGGCGGCTGATGCGCGCGGTCGTATTGGTGGGGGGCTTCGGCACCCGGCTGCGACCATTGACCTATAGCGTCCCCAAGCCGATGTTGCCCGTGGGTCACGTACCCATCATCGAGCGGCTGATCGACAACCTCGCACGGGGTGGCGTCACCGATGTCACGCTCGCTCTCGGCTTCAGGCCCGAGCCGTTCATGGCCGCCTTCCCCGAGGGCACCTGTGCAGGTGCCCGGCTGACCTACGCCGTCGAGCCCGAACCGCTCGATACCGGCGGTGCCATTCGTTTTGCGGCGCAGTACTCGGGTATCGACTCCACGTTCGTCGTGGCCAACGGCGACGTTCTCACCGACCTCGACATCGCCGCACTGGTCGAGTTCCACCGATCACGTCACGCCGAGGCAACGCTGCACCTCACCCCGGTCGAGGACCCCTCGGCGTTCGGTGTGGTCGACAGCGACGAGCGCGGCCTGGTCCGCCGGTTCATCGAAAAACCTCCCGCCGGTACTGCCCCGAGCAACCTCATCAACGCCGGCACGTATGTGTTCGAACCCTCGGTCATCGACCGCATTCCCGGCGGCCGCAAGGTGTCGATCGAGCGCGAGATCTTTCCGCTGCTCGCCGCCGACCACACGCTGTGGGCCGTACCCACCGATGATTACTGGATCGATACCGGCCAACCCGACCTGTACCTGAAGGCCAATCTCGACATCATCACCCGGCGACGCGCCGAGCGCAGTTGGGCGCACGGCATCGCCGATGGCGCAGTCATCGGCGCCGGCGTGGCGCTGTCAGACACCGTGGTGGCCAACGGGGCGTCCATCGATGCTGGTGCTGACATCAGCGATTCGGTGCTGCTCGCCGGATCGCATGTGGGTGCCGGTGCGCACGTGCGGCACAGCGTTGTCATGGGCCGCGTCGGGGCTCGGGCCATGGTGTCCAACTGTGTCATCGGAGCCGACGTGGTGATCGCCGATGGGGCACGGCACGCCGACGAGCGCATCCCCGACCCCAGTGCCTGACCGCAGCGCAGCGGGCCAGACGAGATGACGGCAGCGCCATGACCGAGACGCCCGGTATGACCCCGATGGTGGTCGGTGGAGCAGGGTTCCTCGGGAGTCATCTGGTCGATCGGCTGCTGGCCGAGGGCTTTGCCACCGATGTCGTCGACGATCTCTCCACGGGCTCGCTCGCAAACCTCGCCGATGCTCGCAGCGCCGGGGGTTCCCTGAAGATCCACACGCTCGATGTGCGCGCCGTCGAGTTCGGCTCGCTGGTCGGTATGCGCCGGCCCGATGTGATCTATCACCTCGGGCTGCTGGTGCCGGGCAACACCGAACGCGAGGCCGATGGCGCCGCCGTCGCCAACGTGCTCGCAGTGCTCGAGGCGGCTCGTCAGCATGGCGTCGGCAAGGTGGTGGTGGCCCTGCCCGCAGGGTCGCTGTACGGCGAGGTCCCCACCCGGGAACTGCCCGTGAAGGAAAGCCGGCCGTTCGAACCGGTTGGGGTGCGCGGTGTTCTGGCCCGCACGGTCGCCGAACTCCTGGCGGTCTACCGCGACGAGCACGCCGTGGAATACACGGCTCTGGCGATGACCTCGGTGTACGGCCCGCGTCAGCGGCCCGGTGATGGCGTCGTGGCGGCCTTCGCGGTGGCATTGGCACAGGGTGAGCCGTTCGTGCTGCAGGGCGACGGCCGCCAGACGCGCGATCTGTTGTATGTCGACGATGCTGTCGACGCCTTGTTCCGCGCCGGACAACGCGGCAGCGGGCTGGTGATCAACGTCGGTACCGGTGTGCAAACAGCCATCCGCGACCTCGTTGCGCTGGTAGGCCCCCACGCCCCTGTGGTGCACCAGACGCGTCGCCATGGTGACCTCACCCGGGTGGCTGTGTCACCGACCCGGGCCCGCATTCACCTGCAGTGGTCACCCTGGACCGAGCTCGCGTCCGGTCTTGGTTCGACGCTGCCCTTCTACGCCGCAGCGAACACCGCCTAGCGGTGCTCGGGCTCGCTGTACCGGGCCGTCAGGCGACGCCGGCAGCCCTCAGCGTGGCTCGAGCCAGGGCTGCGGAGATCTCAGGGGTGGTCATGACCGAGGGCACCACGATGGCGCGCATCCCGGTGGCTTCGACCTGATCGGCCAGATGTGCATCGACCGGATCGATGACCAGCGAGGAGGCAATGGGGGCGTACAGGCGGGCCACGCCGACAACCGTTGGCTCGTGGCCGAGCTCGAGCATCATCCGGTCTGCGGGGCCCTTCAGCGCCGCGCCACCGACAATGGGTGAGACGGCCACCACCGACTGACGCCGGGCGCTGAGCGCCGTATCGACCCCGGCGAGTGCCCGAAGCGGCCCGATGGACACCAACGGGTTCGACGGTGCGATGACGATGGCATCGGCACCCATCAGTGCCCGGGCGGCGCTGCCGGTGAGCACGGCTTCGTCGGCGCCGACGAAACGCACTGCGCTGACCGGCACGTCGTGGTGGCGTTGCACGAAGTACTCCTGGAAGCTGATCTCGCCCTCGCCCACCACGGTGACACGGGTTTCGACGCGTTCGTCGCACATCGGAAGCAGGCGTACGTGCAGGCCGAACGCATGCGAGATCTCGCCGGTGACCTCGCTGAGCGAGGCGCCCTCGGCGAGGCGGGCCGTACGGTAGAAGTGGGTGGCCAGATCCTGATCGCCGAGGTTGAACCAGGTGGGCGCCGCGCTCGAGCGCGGCGGGCGCACCGGGACGAACCGGGCGAGCGCCTCCATGGCGCGCCAACTCTCGTCGCGCAGGCCCCAGCCGCGTTCGGGATCGATGGCCCCGGCGAGCGTGTAGGTGACCGTGTCGAGATCGGGGCTGATGTGCAGCCCATGCATCACCGTGTCGTCGGCAGTGTTGACGATGGCGGTGATGTCGGTGGGTGGCACCACCTGCATCAGCCCGCGGAGGAACCGGGCAGCGCCCACCCCGCCTGCAAGAACGGTGATCATCGGGTTCCTTCCTGGGCCAGTCGTCGGTACAACGTGGCCAACTGAGCGGCCGTGCGGGGCCATGAGAAATGCTGGAGGCGGTCGCGGCCGAGCACGACAAGCCTGCTGCGCGTTGCCGAATCGGACAGTACCCGGTGCATGGCTGCGGCGATGTCATCGATGTCGTCTGCAGGAACCAGCACGGCGGCATCGCCGGCGACCTCGGGAATCGAGCCGGCGCGTGAAGCAACGACGGGCAGGTCGTAGGCCATTGCCTCCAGCAACGGAAATCCAAAGCCTTCGTCCAGCGAGGGATAGGCCAGCAGCTGAGCATGGCCCAGCAGCCAGCGCTTGGAGCCCTCGTCAATGCGGCCGGTGAGCACGACCCGGTGGCGGATGGATGGGTGGAGCCGATTGATGGCTGCGTCGACCGCCCCGCGGTCGTCGCCGTCTGCGCCGGCCAGCACCAGACGAAGATCGGGCACATCCGTGGCGATGCGTTCGAACGCCTCCACCAAGCGGGGCAGGTTCTTGCGTCGTTCGAGCGTGCCCACGGCGAGCACGAAGGGCAGGCCGATCAGCCCGGTGATCGGCCCGGTGATCGGCCCGGTGATCGGCGGCGCCGAACCCGGGGCATCAGGGGTGATCGGCAGGGCGGCGAGGTGGATGACCTCCACCCGTTCGGTGCCCAGGATCTCACGCACCGCGTCAGCGGTGGCGTTGCTGCTGGCGTGCACCGTTGCGCCACTGTCGACGGCTCGGCGCAGCACCTGGCCGGCGCGCACCACGTCACCACCGGCCTGGGTGGGGTGTCGCAGGAACCAGCAGTCGTACACGCTGACCACCCGCGGGAGGTGGCTGGGTGGAACGGTGTAGTTGGTGCCGTGGATCACCTCGGCGGGTCGCAGCCAATGGTCCATCCGAGGACCCGGCAGGTGGGCCCACAGGCGCTGGGCGACAGCGGCCGGCAGGGGTAGGCGCGTGGTGCCCGGTTGCAGGGCGCCACGGAAGCTGCAGGCGTAGGGCGCCAGTGCGATCTGGGGTTCCTCGCCCAGCGCAGCGACCATTTGGCGAACCGCAGCACCGACGCCCGTGAGCGCTCCGAGGAGGGGCCCGACATCGATCGCAACGGTGAGCGGGGCCGAACGATCCGCGGAATGTGGTTCAGCCGTCACCGCCGCAAGCCTAGTTCTGCGGTTGGTGTTGACGTCGTGCGCCAACCGGAACGGCGTAGACTCGGTGAACCCTCCAATAGTTGCGGGCCCCACCGCTTTCAGGATCTCATCATGCCCCGCGCGTTTATCACCGGTATCACAGGCCAAGATGGCCGCCATCTCGCCGAGTTCCTCCACGCCAAGGGCTACGAGGTGTTCGGCATGGTCACCGGTCAGAACAACCCCAAAGCCGATTATCTGCGCGACGAACTGCCGTTCGTCGAGATCGTCCCTGGCGATCTGGCCGATCTCCCCTCGTTGGTGAAGGCCATGTCGCACGCCCAGCCCGACGAGGTCTACAACCTCGGGGCCATCTCGTTCGTGGCGATGAGCTTCAATCAGGCCGAGCTCACCGCCAACATCACCGGATTGGGTGTGCTGCGCATGCTCGAGGCCATTCGCATGGTCGGCGGGAACGAGAACAACCCCATTCGCTTCTATCAGGCGTCGTCGTCAGAGATGTTCGGTCAGGTACGCGAAACGCCCCAGACCGAGCTCACCCCGTTCCACCCGCGCAGCCCGTACGGCTGCGCGAAGGCGTTCGGGCATGACATCACCGTGAACTACCGCGAGAGCTACGGCATGTTCGCATGCAGCGGCATCCTGTTCAACCATGAGGGTCCGCGGCGCGGCCTCGAGTTCGTCACCCGTAAGGTCACCAACGCAGTGGCCCGGATCAAACTGGGCCTGCAGGACGAGATCGTGCTCGGCAACCTCGACAGCAAGCGCGACTGGGGGTATGCGGGCGACTATGTGAAGGCGATGTGGCTGATGCTGCAGCAGCCCGAGCCCGACGATTACGTGATCGCCACCGGCAACACCCACAGCATCGAGGATCTCGTGCAGCGGGCTTTTGCCGAGATCGGCGTCGACGATTGGCAGTCACGTGTGCGCCAAGACCCCAAGTTCTTCCGGCCGGCAGAGGTCGATCTGCTCATCGGTGACGCCACCAAGGCCAACACCGTGTTGGGTTGGACCCCCGAAGTCGACTTCGCCGAGCTCGTCAGCATGATGGTGGCGCACGACCTGGTGTTCGAGTCGCGCAAGGCCGGCCTCGCCCTGCCGGGCTGATCTGGAGCATCGCTCGTGGGTGCCCGCAGTAAGGCGGCGCCCGGGTGGAGGACTCAGGTCTCGAAGGGCATGTCGATGGCGGCTTCCATCATCGACGATTCGCTCGGCACCACGCCGACACGGAGTCGCTGCGAGAGGGCGAACCAGAACGCCACCGTCGCCACAAGCGATGAGGTCACCAGGCCGAGCTCGACGCGCAGGTAGGTATCGCTGGAGCTCAACCAGCTCACCAGTACGAAGGTGAGCATGCCGAGGCCCCACCCCAGCGCGACCAGTGCATGGCCGTGCAGGGCGATGACTGCTTGCGCGATGCTGAGCGCCACCATGTACACGGCCGTGCCGAACACGAGCATCGTGATGGTGCGGTGGCTGAGGGCGGCGCCGTACACCTTCTGCAACATGAACGGGCCAAGCAGGGCCGAGCCGGCGACGCCGAGAGCGCCGACACCGAGCACCACCATCATCAGCTTGCGGAAGCCCTGTTTGAACTCTGTGATCTCGCCGCGTACGGCCAGACGAGCGAGCCGCGGGAGCAACGCTGCCTGCACGGCCTGGAACAAGAACAACGGCACTCGACCGAGCAACACGCCATAGCTGAACTTGGTCACGTACTCCTTGGAGTTGTTGCCCTTGAGGAGATCGACGGCGATGGGGCCCGCATTGACCAGGCCGGCGGCGAACACCGAGCCGAGCAGCAACCAGCCGAGGTTGGGCGTGACCTCTGCCCACGGAGCGGGTGGGCCGGCGGTGGTCTTGAGGTCGCCGCGTGCAAGCACCACGGCGACGCCGACCAGCGGCGCGAGCGCAACGGTGAATGCGTACGCACCGGTGTTGGTTACGCCGGCCATCCACAACACGACGCAGCCGATGATGCGCGATGCTCCGTCGGCGCCCATCACGATGCCGTACGACGCGAACCTTGCGTGACCCGAGCAGATACCCCGAGCGAGATGGGCGGGCGCATACGAGATGAAGCCGACCAGCAGCGCAGCAGTGACGACCCAGTCGCCATCGAAGAACTTCGCAGTGATCGAACCCGACGCAGCCAGGATCGCGATACACACGATGGCCGTGAGCGCACCGGCGAGCGGGAGCACGCGCCGCACCACGGGGCGTCCGCCGTGGCCGAGTCCCAGGCGTTGTGCCAACGCTCGACCGAGTTCCTGCTCGAGGGGCAAAAAGAAGCCCGGTGCCAAGAAGAAGGTGGCGAACCACAGGCTGCTGATTGGCTTGAAGCCGTCCTCGCCCAGCGCCTTCACACCCACCTTGAAAAAGGCGTAACTGGAGATGCCCGCCACGAGCAGGCCCACGCCAACCGGAAGGGTTCCTTCGGGAAGGGGGAGGCGCTGTAGAGCCGAGGGTTGATCGTCGCGTCTAGCCAAGATTTTCAAGGCTAGCGCCGCTGGGCGGCCAAGTCCGGGCATGCCGCACCAGCGACGACCGGATGGGCGGCAGCGCTGCATCGCGTTGATTGCGAAGCTCGGAAGGCCTATATTTTCTACTCAGGCGGAACCGGCGCGCTGCTGCGCGCCGAATTCCAATGAGAGGTGGTGTCTCGTGGCCGGTGTGACGTTTCGTCGACTGTTCGTTGCCAACCTTGTCATGGCCATGATCTGCCCGCTCGCCGGTGCGGTTGGCGTTGCCGTTGCCGAGGCGCCTGTGGTCGCCGGGCCTGTTCTCGATGGCGGCAGGCGGGTGGCGGTCGCCGGGCCCCTCACCATTGACGGGCACGGATGGGGGCACGGCATCGGGTTGAGCCAGTGGGGGGCGCTCGGCTACGCCATCAACTCCAGCTGGAGCGCCGCCCAGATTCTCGATCACTACTACGGCGGCACGGTTGCCTCCACCGCACCGAACATCGACATCACCGTCCGGTTGACCCTGCTCGACGGCCTGCAGACAGCAGTCGTCCACGACAAGGGCACCATCGTGATCAACGGCTTCGCCCCACCGGCGGGTCAGCCTGTGGTCTGGCGATCGCTGGTGGCTCGTGAGATCAGCGAGGGCCATTACCGGGTATGGGGGCGTAACGACACGACGGCATGTCCGGGTACCTCGCTCGACCTCGACAATTCGGCCAACGGTTGGACCGTGGTCATCCCCGATCAGGCCACGTCGGTCACGTTCCGACCACAGGCCGACACCAGCGCCAGCACCGACGTTGGCGATCTGCTCGGCCTGTGCGAGCCCACCACGGGCCGTGTGCGCTACTACCGCGGAGCGATCCGCGCCATCAACAGCAGCCTCGGCGCCAACCGCACCGTCAGCCAGGTGCCGCTCGAGCAGTACCTGCGCTCGGTGGTCGGCGGCGAGGTGTCCTACGGCTGGGCGGCGATGGGCCAGGGCAAGGGAGCGCAGGCCCTGCAGGCGCAGGCCGTTGCGGCGCGTAGCTACGGCCTGGCGGAGAACAAGGACACCTACGCAAGGACCTGCGACAACATCTGCCAGACCTATCGGGGCGCCGCCTATCGGCCCTCCGTGGGGAGTCCGTTGGTGGCGCAGGAGTTCGGGCCCACCGACGCAGCGGTCGCCGCAACGGCCGGGGTGGTGCGTCGGTACGGTTCCGAGAGCGGTGCCGTTGCCTACACGATGTTCTCGTCGTCGTCGGGCGGCTTCACGGCAGCGAACACGCTCGGCTTCACGCCGGTGGTCGACGACGGCGATGCGGTCGCCGGCAACAACGCTCACTCCTGGACCGTCACGCTCGACCCATCCACGATCCAGGCCGCATGGCCCTCGATCGGAACCTTCTCGGGGTTGCAGGTCACCTCCCGCGACGGCGGCGGTGAATGGGGTGGCCGGGTGGCCACCATCACCGTCAGCGGGTCCGCCGGCTCGGTGAACCTGTCGGGCAGCGCGTTCCGGCTCGCCGTCGGGCTGAAGTCGGCCCTGTTCCAGATCCGCGGCGCCGAAACGCCGCCGCCCCCGCCGCCACCGGCGGACCCCTGCTCGGGGCGTTACCCGAGCACGGTTCCCGGTGCGGGCGCCAACTCCGTTGCCAGTCGTTTCACTGCGCTCACGCCCATCCGCCTGATCGACACGCGTAGTGGATTCGGCACAGCGGCCGTACCGCTCGCCGGGGGGTGCACGCTCACCATTCAGCCCGGGGTACCTGCTGATGCCACGGCCGTCGTGGTCAACGTCACCTCGGTCGGCGCACAGGTGAATGGATTCCTCACGGCGTACCCCTGCGGGGCCGCTCGGCCGCTGGCCTCCATCGTGCCCTCCGTGGCCGGTCGCATCGTTCCCGGAACCGCCGTGGTGCCGCTCAGCGCCGATGGCACGTTCTGCGTCTTTTCGTCCACGTCCACCGATCTCGTGGTGGACCTCACGGGCGTTTACCAGATCGGCGGCGGGCAGGCGTTCCAGCCGATCAACCCCGTGCGCAGCTTTGATTCGCGCTCGGGGCCGGTGCTACCCATCGGTGCGGTGGTGCGCGTGCAGATCGCCGGGCGCCAGGGGGTGCCTGCCGGTGCAACCGCTGCCGCGGTGACCGTGCACAGCACCGATGCCCTCGGCCCCGGCTTCGTCACCATCTGGCCATGTGGCGTCACCCGCCCGACGACATCGATTCTCAACGCAACAACGGGTTCTGCCGTCACGAACCACGCCCAGGTGGGCCTCGACGGCTACGGCGGGGTGTGCCTGTTCGCCTCCAACGCGATGCACCTGGTGCTCGACCTCAGCGGTTGGTTCGGCCCCACGGCGTCCACGGTGTTCCACGCCGTCACGCCGCAGCGGGTCCTTGACACCCGGGCAGCTGTTGGATTGTCGGGAGCATTCGCCGCCAATCAGAACCGCGCGGTCACCGTCATCGGCGCCGGATCGGTGCCCGGCTCGGGTGTGGCGGCGGTAGCCGCAGAAATTACCGAGACGGGTGCAACCCAGGCTGGATACATCACCGTGCATCCCTGCATGGCGGCGGTGCCCAATCTGTCCATGGTCCGCAACTTCGCCAACTCGGTGGCGGCCACGACGGTGGCCGGCATCGTTGACGGGTTCGGACGTTGGTGTCTGAAGCCGAACGTGGCCATGGACATGGTCATCGATGTCAGCGGATGGTACGGCGCCAGCTGATCAGCGGCCCTTCGTTCTGGCAGCAGATTCGTGCCCTGCAGGGCTCACGTCTACGGCCAGTTCCGCTTCGGCGGAGGGGTCAGGCTCAGGCGACGACGAGGCTGCGTAGCTGCTGTCGGGCCACCTTGGCGAGGTCGTGGGCCTGGCCCAAGACCACGCCGGCGCGCTCGGGCAGACGCCGTTCCAGATCGACGATCGCTGTGTCGAGTTTGTCCTCGAGCGACTCCAGGCGGGAGTCGATGCTCGCGAGGCGAGCCTCGACAGCGCCGACGAGATCGCCGATCGGAGACCTGCCGACGTGCGTGTCGCGACCGATCGACCGGGCCAACTCGCGGCGGCGCACCTGGAGCTTTTGCAGGCCGAGCACGGCCAGCCCAACGGTGACATACGCAGCGTCCTTGGCTGCGCTGGCAACGGCCTCGGAGTCGATCGTCGGGAGGTCGAACCGGGGGAGCTGAATCTTCGACACGTCGAACCCACTGAGGTCGACCGATGGCATGGTGGGGAACGAGGCGATCGCCATGCGATTGCTCCTTGGGGCGTGATGAGCCGGCAGGACCGCACGGGTGCCTGACCGCCGGTCCGGGCGGTGAATGAACAGTAGCGGCAACGGAGTGACGGTGCTCGCGCGTGGCTGCCCTCCCTCGGGAGCGCATCCCCGCTAGCCTCGGCTGCTCGTGGACACCAATACCGAACTTGCACCGCCCGTCGTGGCCGTTGTGGTCGTCCACGAGCCCGAGGACGGTTTCGACGAGGTTCTCGAAGCGCTCGCCGGTCAGGATTATCCGAACCTGCGCTGGTTGTTCCTGGTTGCCGGAGATCCTGACGGCCTGCCCTCGCGGATTCGCGAGCGGGTGCCGGGTGCCTTTGTGCGCGCCGTGGTCGATAACCCCGGATACGGCGCCGCCGCCAACGAGGCCCTGCATCTGGTCGACGGTGACAATGGGTTCTTGCTCCTGATGCATGACGACGTGGCGCTCGATCCCGGGGCGACGCGCCTGATGGTCGAGGAGCTGTACCGTTCGAACGCCGGCATCGTTGGACCGAAGCTGGTGTTGTGGGACGACCCCAACGTGCTGCAACACGTCGGGCTCGGCGTGGACCGCTTCGGCGAGATCGACCCGCTCGTCGAACCCGGTGAGGTCGATCAGGAGCAACACGACGCCGTGCGTGATGTCTTTGCCCTGCCATCGGCGTGCCTGCTGGTGCGCGCCGATCTCTTCCGCGCGCTCGGCGGTTTCGATGCCTCGGCTGGATTCCACGGCGAAGACGTCGACCTGTGCTGGCGCGCGCATCTCAGCGGTGCCCGCGTTGTAGTGGTCCCAGCGGCGCTGGGCCGTCACCGCGAGGGTCTGGGCGAACGGCGTCCCGACCTGGCCCACGGCCTGATGGCCGCCCAGCATCGTGTGCGCACCGTTGCCACGCTCACCGGCCGACTCGCGTTGCCCGTGGTGCTGTTGCAGATGCTGCTCTTGGCACTGCTCGAACTGGTGGTGGGCCTCTTCACCGGCCATCTCGGCGAGGCGTTCGCTTCGCTGCGGGCCACGGTCGGGCTCGTCCCACGCATCCCGGCCATCATCCGGCGCAGGCGCGAGGTCGCCGAGTTGCGTCAGGTCCCCTACCGCGAGGTGGCCGGCCTGCAGATCCGCGGGAGCGCCAGGTTGGCCTCCTACCTGCGGACCCGCGAGCAGCAACACATGGCCATCGACCACAGTGCGGTCGGGTCGCACCGGTTCACGCGCAACACCGGCGGGCAGTTGGCTGCGTGGCTTGCCATCACCGTGCTTGCCCTGATCGGCAGCCGCAGTTTCATCCTGCACGGCGTCCCAGCGGTCGGGGAGTTCCTGCGCTATCCAGCGAGCGCGCGCACCTTGCTGGGTCAGTACTGGTCGGGCTGGTGGGGGCACGGGCTCGGTGGTGGCGCCCCCGCTCCCACCGGCATCGGGCTGCTCGGCGTCGCGGGCGCCGTCAGCCTCGGCCACCTCGGCCTGCTGCACACGGTTGCGGTGCTGGCCTGGCTCCCGATCGGCTACTACGGCGCCTGGCGCCTGATGTCCATCTTCCCGTCGTCGCGGGCGCGCATCGTCGGCCTGGTGGTCTACGCGGCCGTTCCGCTGCCCTATAGCGCGCTCGGGGCCGGTCGGTGGAGCGTGGTGGCCGCCTATGGCGCTGCGCCGTGGGTGCTGCATCTGCTGCGCCGCTTTGCCAGCATCGAGCCAGCGCTGACGGCGCGCGCCGATGACGATGTCGCCGATGCGTTCGCGAAGACGGATCGTCGCGAGCAGGTTCGTGTGCTGGCGCAACTCGCCCTGCTCACCGCAGTGGTCGCGGCGTTCGCCCCGGCCTTTGCCGGCATCGTGGCGCTGATGGGAACGGCGCTGGCGATTGCCACCGTCGTGGCACGTGGTCGGGCACGAGCGGCCCTCGCCCTGGTCGCCGGAGCGGTGATTGCTGCTGTCATCGCGCTCATCGTGAACCTGCCATGGATCTCGTCGCTGATGGCCGCGCATGGGTGGGATGCATTCGTTGGTTCGCCAACGCCAACGTCGGGCGCGACCGACCTCGTGCGCATCCTTGGTTTCGGCGTCGGGCCAACTCAGCTCGGCGAACTCGCGATTGCGCTGTGGCTGCCGGTGATCGTGGCTCCGTTGCTGGCCCGCGGGTGGCGGCTCACCTGGGCCAGTCGCGGCGGTGTGCTGGCCGTTTCGTTCGTGGCGCTCGCCGTCGTTGGTGCCCATGATGCCCTGCCGTTCCGGCTTCCCGAGATGGGTTTGCTCCTGGCGCCCGCAGCGCTCGGGCTGGCAATGTCCGCTGCGTGTGCGGCGGCGGCGTTCGAGCAGGACGTACAGGGCGGCAGCTTTGGATGGCGCCAGCCACTGGCGGTCCTCAGCGGAGTGGCCATTGCGCTTGGTGTGGTGCCGGCGCTCGCTGCGAGCGCCAACGGTCACTGGGACACGCCGGCCACCGTGTTGCTGCAACCCTCACAGCAGTTCGCCACTGATCCGCCCGAGGGCGATTACCGCACATTGTTCATCGGCGACGGCCGGATCATGCCGTTCGCTGGCTGGCGTTTCGACTCAGCGGGTGCCAGCGGCGTGTCGTTCGCCATCGTCGATGATGGCCCGTTGTCCATCGGCCAGCACTGGGCGGGTGTGGCCACGGTGGCCGAACGGAACGTCAGCACGGTCATGCAGCTCATCGGGACAAACTCCACGACCCGGGTGGGGCGTCTGCTCGCGCCGTACTCCATTCGGTACATCGTGATCCCGCTCGTCAACGGTCTCGACTCCACGTCGACCAACCCGCTGCCCACTCCCACCGGGTTGGTAGAGGGCCTCACCACGCAGCTCGACCTCCGGAGGCTCTACACCCCGCCGAACTACATCGCGTTCGAGAACGTCGCATGGATCCCCACGCACAGCATGTTGGGTCCTGCTGCTGCTGTGGCGAGCCAACAGGCCGGGCCCGACGTGCTCGCCAAGGTCGACATCGCTGGTTCGCAGCCCGCGATGGTGGGCATGCGCAGCAGCGGCCCGGGCAAGGGGACGCTTCAAGCGGGCACGTTCCATGTGGCGGTTCCCTTCGACGACCACTGGCAGTTGCGCGTTGGTGGCGCCACCGTCTCGCCGCACATCGCGTTCGGGGCCACCATGGCATTCGACATCCCCGCTGCGGGTGATGCCACGTTGGCCTACCACACCGATGTCACCCACTACCTCGCAGTGCTCGCGCAGGCCGCCGCATGGTTGGCCCTGTGCGTGCTTGCCAGCCAGATGCGCTGGGACTGGCTGCGCCGCCGCCGATCCGACATCGTGACCGATGATGGGCCGTTGTTGGTGCTGGGCGACGTCCCCCAAGTGGTGGTTGCGGCCGACGCCGCTGACCAGACCCCCGATCCGGCGATCGAGGCCCACCAGTGAACGTGCGCAGTTCGATCGTCTCTGCGGTTGTGGTGGCCGGGCTCGCGGCAACCGTGGCGGCCGGGCGAACCAGCCCCGCTGCCACCACGGCGCGCTTTGGTGCCGTGCCCTTCGCCAGCCGACCGTACGCGTCGCATCGCACGCCGATCACCACCACGTGGTATTGCCCGGGCGTACCTGCCGGCGATTCCACGGTGGGTGGCGACATCGTGGTGCCCAATCCGTCGTCAATACCGCTCGAGGGTCGCATCACGCTGTTCGCCTCCGACGGCATTGCGCCCATCGTGCAGGACATCACGGTGGCCGCCCGCCAGACCTTTACCCTCTCAGTGGGCAAGGCTGTGCAGGCCACGTTCGTGTCCGCGATGGTCGAACTCGATGGTGGCGAGGGCATGGTCGAGCAACGGGCGTTGTTCCCCGCCGGCAATGCGGTGGCGTCGTGCACCACGCAGACCTCGCCCACCTGGTACTTCGCCGATGGGTTCACCGTCGACGGCAGCACCGATCAGATCATCCTGACCAACCCATCGTCGGACACCGCCAGCGTCGACATGGCGTTCATCACTGCCTCCGGCAAACGGGAGCCCTCAGCATTTCAGGGCGACTCCGTGCCGCCGCACTCGGTGAAAGTGGTCTCGGTCGCCGACAACGGGTTGAAGGACGAATCGGTCATCGCTGTGCAGGTCATCGCCAGCCGTGGCCAGCTCATCGTCGGCCGCGCCCAGCACTACTTCGGCGGCCACCGTCTTGGCTACTCGCTCGGTCTCGGTGCCCCCGCACCATCGGAGCAGGTCTGGTTCGTCGGCGGCGAGAGCGGCACCGGCATCACCGAGCAGTACGTCATGTTCAACCCCACAGCGCAGGATGCCACGGTCGATGTCACCGTGCTCGGACTGCCGTTGACCTCGGCCTTCTCCGCGCCACCGTCCATCCCTGTCCCGGCCGGCGAGGTCGTCACGTTCGACACCACCACGATCACCGGCCTGCCGCCGGGCGTTCATGCCATGGTGTTCTCCACGCTCGCTGCGCCGTCTGTGGTGATCGAACGCGTGCTCACCAAACCGGCCGGCGACAAGATCGCCACCACCGTGGTGATGGGCACAACAGCCGAATACGTGGTGCCGCGCTGGTACCTGCCGATCGGCGTCGATGCGGCAACCGAAAAGGCGCTGGTCGTCTACAACGTCGACGGCGTCGACACCACCGTCACCGTGAAGGCCATCGGGCCGGGCGGTGAGGTGGCCGTGCCGAGTCTCACCGATATCGCCCTGCCCGCTGCAGGCGTCATCACCATCGATCTCACCGATCCCAGCGTGTTCGGCCGCTCCCTGGTCATCGAGTCCGCTCAGCGCCTGCTCGTCGAGCGGATGCTGTCTCGCGGGCACGACCTGCGCGGGCGTTCGGGGTCGTGGGCATTACCGGAGTGTGGACCATGCAACTTCTCATCGCCGCCGTCCTTGTAGTGGTGGTGGCGGGCGTGGCCCTGCTGCTCCAGCGCAAACGGTCCGTCGATCCGCCCACCCAGAATCGTTGGCAGGTGCCGGCACAGCTCGATCGTGGCGACTTCGCCCAGGCGTCGGGGGAGTGGCTGGTGGTGACCTTCACGTCCTCGTCGTGCCAGACCTGCGCCGACGTGAAGCGCAAAGCAGCCGTCCTGGCCAGTGGCGAGGTCAGCGTGGTCGATGTCGATTACGCAACGCAACGTGCCCTGCACGAGCGCTACAACATCGATGCCGTGCCGACGTTGGTGATCGCCGATGGCGATGGCGTCGTGCGCAAGAGCTTCCTCGGTCCGGTCACCGCCACGGACTTGTGGGCGGCATGTGCCGAGGCGCGCAACCCGGGTAGCTCGCCCGAGCCCGATCTGGGCCAGCAGCGCTGAACGGTCCTGTGTGCCCGGGCGCCTTTGGCGATGGCAGGTGCGGTTAGTCCAGCGTGTCGGCTGGGGCCACTGCGGCTGTTGCGCCCTCGAGCGCGCTCGAAGGTGTGCGCTCGCCGAGGCCCTGCTGCACCAACCGGGCCACCTCGGGACCGTCGATGGTCTCGTGGTCGAGGAGCGCCTGGGCGACGAGATCGAGGCCAACGCGGTGCTTCATCAACAACTCCCGAGCGCGTTCCTGCTGGAAGTGCAACATGGTGGAGATTTCCTCGTCGAGGATGCGAGCGGTCTGGTCGCTGTATTCGCGACCGCTGCTCATCAGGTCCTCACCTAGGAACACGTGCTGCTGGCTGCCCCATGCCATCGGCCCGATGCGCTCGCTCATACCCCACTCGCGCACCATGTGGCGAGCGATGTTGGTGGCCTGCTCGAGGTCGTTCGCGGCGCCGCTGTTGAGGTGGCCGAACACGATCATCTCGGCAACGCGGCCGCCCATGGCCTTGCAGATGGTGTCCTCGAAGTACTCCTTGGAGTACGTGTGGCGCTCCTGCGGCAGGCTCCACGTGACACCCAGTGCCATGCCGCGGGGCAAGATGGTGACCTTGTGCAACGGATCGCCGTGGGGGAGCACCGTGGCGAGGATGGCGTGGCCGCCCTCGTGATAGGCGGTAGCCCGCTTCTCCTCTGGTGACAGCACCATGCTCTCACGCAGCGCACCCAGCACCACGCGGTCGCGGGCGTTCTCGAAGTCGATGCGCTCGATCTCTTTCGACCCGCGGCGCACGGCCACGAGCGCGGCCTCGTTGACCAGGTTGGCCAGGTCGGCACCGCTCATGCCGGGGGTGGCCTTGGCCATGACGTCCAGGTCCACGTCGGTGCCGATGCGCTTGTCGCGGCTGTGCACCTTCAAGATGGCAAGGCGCTCCTCGGACTCGGGCAGCGGGACCACGATCTGACGGTCGAAGCGACCCGGGCGCAACAGCGCGGGGTCGAGGATGTCCGGGCGGTTGGTGGCCGCCAGGATGACGATGCCCTCGCTGGTCTCGAAGCCGTCCATCTCGGACAGCATCTGGTTCAGGGTCTGTTCGCGCTCGTCGTGACCGCCGCCCAGGCCGGCGCCACGCTTGCGGCCGATGGAGTCAATCTCGTCGACGAAGATGATGGCACGGCCCATTTTGCGGGCCTGCTGGAACAGGTCGCGTACGCGGCTGGCGCCGACACCGACGAACATCTCCATGAAGTCACTACCGGTGACCGAGAGGAACCCGACGCCGGCCTCGCCGGCAACGGCGCGGGCGAACAATGTCTTGCCGGTTCCGGGAGGGCCGACCAGCAGCATGCCCTTGGGTACGCGGGCGCCGATCTCGCGGAAGCGCTCAGGCATGCGCAGGAAGTCGACCACCTCGCGGATCTCCTGCTTCACGCCCTCGTAGCCGGCGATGTCAGCGAAGGTGGTGGAGGGTTTGTCGGCGTTGTAGGTCTTGGCCCGGCTACGTCCGACGGACATGACGTTGCCCATCTGGCCCGCGGCACGTCGCTGCATCCAGATGAGGAATCCGATGATGAGCGCGAACGGCAACAGCAGGGTGAGCAGGCCGGCCCACCAGTTGTTGCTCGGTGCCTTGTAGTCGTAGACGATGCCGCTCTTGTCGAACTTGGCGATGACGCCATCGGTGATCTGTGTGTCGGCGGTGGTGGAGAACTTGCCGCCGGGCTGGCCGTTGACGTCCTTGAACTCGCCGTTGATCGCGCGGCTGCTGTTGTCGATGGTGATCGACTTCACGGTGCCGTTGTCGACCTGCGTGAGGAACTCGCTCCATTTGAGCTTCTCGCCGGCGGGGGCGGGCCAGAACTTGGTGGCAACGAGTGCACCGACGACCACCAGCACCAGCAGTGCAATGCTCCACTTGGGCAGGCCGGGTGGCGTCTTCTTGGCGCCCTGTCCCTGACCCTGTCCCTGACCCTGACCCTGTCCCTGACCCTGACCCTGACCCTGACCGTGTGGGGCGGGGCCGTTGGGTCCGCGTCCACCAGGTGCGCGACCGGGGGGAGGCGGCGGTGGGGGCGGGGGCAGGTTGCTCATGAAACCATGCTACGTGCAATCCAGCATGGTGGAACCGTCGGGACCCAAGTGAACGGTGCCACAGCGCTCGGGCCGCATCCACCACCACCGCTCGTCGGTCGGATATTTTCTGTCGTGTGCAGCGTCAGTGTTCTCGGTCCGGGTGTGCAGAAACAGCCGTCGTGACCTTCACCTACCAATATGCCCGTTCGGCCGTGTGGCTCGATGACCTCGCCCCCGAACGCGACCCGCATGCCTACGATCTCTGCCAGCGCCACGGCGCCCGGCTGTCGGTGCCGCACGGCTGGCGCCTCGAGGACCGCCGCTCGCTCAGCCAGCTGGTCTACGCCGCCGCGGGCTGATCTGCACCTCCCGCGACCGGGCATCGGCGTGGTAGGCGACCTGTCACCAGCGGCCCATGGAATGGCTCTCGCGCGAGCGAGGAACGCAACTTCGTCGCCGCGTACTACCGTGGAACCCGTGCCCAAACCACCATCCTCCCGCGGTGCGGGCGCTGCGCGATCTGGTGTTGGCTCATCTGGTGTGCTTGGCGCACCCATCGACGCAGCGCGGGCCATCACCATTGGTATCGCCGGGCTCACCTGGATGGTGGGCTGGTTCCTCGGCAACATCGCTGGCAGCGTGGTGCTGTCGGCTTCCGGCAAGGCAAAGATCGACGTGGCCGAGCGCCCGGTGTGGCTCAGCGCGTCGATGGCCGCGGCGCTGTGGCTCCCCCAGATCGCTGCGCTGTTCTACGTGGGGCGGCGCCTTGCCACCGGTCGGTTCAGCGGCACCTATGCGCTCCGCTTCCGTCCACTCGACCTGGTGGGCGTTCCCGTTGGTGCCCTGAGCCAGCTCGTCCTGCTGCGCCTGGTCTACTGGCCGTTGCAGGTGGCGTGGCCCGACACCTTCGGCGACAGCCAACTCGAAAAGAACGCGCGCGGCCTCTACGACACTGCCCACGGTGTGTGGATGGTGGTGCTGGTGCTCGTGATCGTCGTCGGGGCGCCGTTCGTGGAAGAGCTCGTCTACCGCGGCCTCTTGCAGGGCGCTGCGCGTCGACGGCTCAGCCCCGCTGTCGCAGTGGTGGGCGTCGCAATGTTCTTCGCGCTCATCCATTTCCGTCCGGTGGAGTATCCCGGCTTGTTCGCCTTCGGCCTCGTACTGGGCCTCTGCGGCATCGCCACCAACCGGCTCGGCATGGGGATCGTCGCCCACATGGCGTTCAATGCAACAGCGCTCGCGCTGGTGGCGCGCTGACCAAATGATGTCTGACATGAGTTTGTGCCAGCGAAATGGCAGACTGTCGCCCGCATGACGGAACCGTTTGAACCCGCCGAGTCCGATTCGTCCGTCATCGTCCCGCTCGATCTTGCATTGGTCGACGCCCCGGTGGCTGACGAGAACGTCGTGATGGTCGATGTGGCCACGGAGCACGAGGCGCCCGTCGGTGCCATGCGTCGGGCCATTCGTGCCCTCGTCCGGCGCCCGCTGAACTGGATCGACACACCGTGGACCTTCGAGCGCGTCGTGCGTACCGGCACGGCGTTCGTGTTCTTGCTCGTCATCTTCATCATCACGCTCAACGTGATGCACTGGGACCTCATCACCACCAACAACACGCCCACCGGCGGCGATATGGGCGCACACGTGCTGGGCCCCGCCTATCTGCGCGACCACCTGTTGCCCAACCTGCGCCTCTCGGGGTGGAACCCGAACTGGTACGACGGCTTCCCGATATACCGCTTCTACATGGTCATCCCGGCGCTGATGATCATCCTCGTCAACGTGATCGTGCCCTACGGGGTGGCGTTCAAGCTTGTCGCCGTGCTCGGCATCTTGTCGTTGCCGGTGTGCTGCTGGGCGTTCGGTCGCTTCAGCAAGTTCGTCTTCCCGATTCCCGAACTGTTCGCCCTTGGCGCACTGGTATTCCTGCTCGACGAGAGTTTCAGTATCTACGGCGGCAACGTGAAGAGCACGATGGCGGGCGAGTTCTCGTTCAGCATTGCGCTGTCGTTCGCCATCCTCGGCCTGGGCCTGTTTGCGCAGGGACTCGAGACGGGCAAGTACCGCGGCCGAACGGCGGTCATCCTTGCGTTGGCCGTACTGAGTCACGGCATCGTCGCCATCTTCGTGGTGGTCGCGGTCGGCCTGATGTGGTTGATCTCGCTCGACTGGGAGCGCTTCAAGTACGGCGTCACCACGCTGTTGCCAGCAGCGCTGCTCTCTGCATTCTGGATCATCCCCTTTGTTCGCGGCACGCCGTACATGACCGACATGAAGTACGGCAAGCGTCCCGAGGGAGCCAGCGACTCGTACTGGAAGATGTTCTTCAACCTCGACGTCACGTTCGACCGCATCATCTTCGTGTTGGCTGCGATCGGCTTGATCGGCGCCATCGCCCGCCGGCACCGCGTGGGCACATGGCTGGGTGTCACCATCTTGTCGTTGTGCGTGCTCACGCGTCTGGCCGAAAACTCGTTGCCGGTCATCGGTCTGTTGTGGAACCCCCGCGTGCTGCCGTTCATCTACCTGTTGCGCTATCTGCTGATGATGGTCGGCGTCGCCGAGGTCGGCCGGGGAGTCGTGTGGACCTGCAACATGGTCAGGCTCGGGCGGGCAGTTGCGGTCGAGCGGCGCAGAGGCCGCACCGGTGCTGGCGTTGCGTCGCCCACCGGCAAGTCGTATTTCATCGGCGGAGCGGTCACCGCGCTGCTGGCGCTGCTGGTCGTCGGTGCCATCCTGTCGGTGGAGTTCGAGGTCGATTGGTGGGGTAGCGGACGCGTCAACGGCCGCTACGCGCTCACGGTGGGTTCGGACAACGGCGACCAACTGGTGCTGTATCAGAAGCGCAGTACCGACGGGCGCGGGCTCAGCGACAGCTGGTCGCGCTACAACTTCACCGGGTATGAATCGAAGGGCGCCTACGGCGAATACCAGTCGCTGGTACAGGCGATGGACGCCATCGGCAAGGACCCCAAGCTCGGTTGCGGTAGAGCGCTGTGGGAGAACAACGGCGAGAACGGCAAGTACGGCACCACGATGGCGCTCATGCTCCTGCCGCACTGGACCGATGGATGCATCGGCAGCAGCGAGGGTCTGTTCTTCGAGGCGTCCGGTACCACTCCGTATCACTTCCTCACCGCCGCAGCGATGTCGGCCAGCAGCTCGGACCCCGTGCGCCAGCTGCGCTATATCGACAATGACCCAGCGGTCGGCGTGCCGTACCTGCAAAAGCTCGGCATCCGCTATTACATGGCATGGACCGAGAAAGCCGTCGCCAAGGCCGAGGTGCAGGCAGGCCTCACGCTCATCGTCACCAGCGGACCGTGGCACATCTACCAGGTTGCCGACAGCGACATCGTGGTGCCGCTTGCTGTGCAGCCCGTCGTGGTGCAACAACGGCCCGGCGACCAGCGCGAGCGCTGGCTCGAGTTGGGCTCCAGTTGGTTCCAGAACCCGACGAAGTGGGCGGCGCTCCCAGCCGCCGATGGTCCGAAGGCCTGGCAGCACATCACGTCCGAGGTCGATCAGAGCCAGATCACGGCGAACCGAGTCGATGTACTGAAGCCGGTCGAGACCATCACCCCCGTCAAGCTTGCGGCCGTCACCGTGTCGAACGTGAAGATGGGCAACGAGACAGTCGACTTCGATGTCGACCAGATCGGCGTGCCGGTACTCGTGAAGGTGAGCTACTTCCCGAACTGGGAGGCCGACGGAGCGCAGGGCCCCTATCGCGTGGCGCCCAACCTGATGGTGGTCATCCCCACGTCCAAGCACGTGCACATGCACTTCGCCCGCACGCTCACCGACTACTTCGCCTATTTGCTCACGCTGCTCGGCATTGTGTTGATCTTCGTGTTCGCTCGGTTCGTGCCCATTCGCTACCGCACGTCCACGCTCGCCGCTGGACCCCAGCCGTTACCTGTTGCGCCGTTACCTGTTGCAGAGCCGTTCTCGGCCGATGCGCAGGCCGATGTGGCCAGCTCGTCGTCCATGGACGACGATGCGTGGGCGCCAGCCCAGCAAGAGCCAGCCCAGC
>CAFBLP010000043.1_pt1 | contig 26506 bp, 25 predicted proteins | sample 7268181 | NCBI WGS metagenome assembly CAFBLP01 (sample SAMEA6814034, study PRJEB35770) | freshwater metagenome | biome: Freshwater; feature: Freshwater reservoir; material: water | place: Czech Republic | collected 2017-05-23 | depth 30m m | reverse complement strand
GTGACGAGACAGCGGGCAGTACCGGCGCGGTGGTCACGTTGCGGCCCCTCGCTGGCGGGGCAGACGAGGTCGTCTCGGCGCGTTGGGTGGTGGCGGCCGACGGCGCCTCGAGCCCGATCCGCAAGGGCCTGGGGATCTCCCTCGACAACCTCGGATTCGATCAGGACTGGCTGGTGGTTGATACCGAACTGCTCCGTGACGATGTCGAACTGCCCGCACTCGTGCAGCAGATCTGTGATCCCGAGCGGCCCACCACCTTCGTTCCCGGGCATGCGCGCTTTCGTCGGTGGGAGTTCCAGTTGCAGCCCGGTGAACGCCGCGACGACATGGTCGATCCCGCCCGGGTGTGGGCCCTGCTGGCGCCGTGGATCACGCCGCACGACGCCCGGCTGGTTCGATCCGTGGTCTACCGCTTTCATGCCACGGTGGCATCGTCGATGCGGAGCGGCGCAGTCCTGTTGGTTGGTGATGCCGCGCATCAGATGCCGCCGTTTCTCGGTCAGGGCCTCTGCAGCGGCATCCGCGACGCTGCCAACCTGTCGTGGAAGCTCCAGTTGGTGGCCGCCGGCCGGGCGGGGAGTGCCCTGCTCGATACCTACGATGGCGAACGACGTGTGCACGCCACTGGCGTGGTCGCGCACGCAGCTGATGTCGGCCGGCTGATCGATCAGCTGTCCGGGCGAACCGATCCGACTACCTCGATCGACGCGGCCTATGGCGGTGGCCGACCCTTCCCCCATCTGAGCGCCGGCATGCTGGCGGGCACTCACCCCTTCGTCGGCCGGCAGTTACCCCAGCCGACGCTCGACGACGAACCGTTGGACACGGCCCTGGGCGCCGGCTTTGCGTTGCTCACTGGCGATTCGGCAAGCGTGCCACCGGAGACGTTGACCCAATGGCAGTCAGTCGGGGCCCGTCTGGTGGTGGTCCCGGGCCATATCATGGCGGCGATGTTCCTGGCCAACGCCGCCGTCGTGGTGGTGCGGCCCGACCGCTACGTGGCCGCGGTCGCCGATACTGCCGGTGCGCTCCATGCCATCACCGGTGCGCTGTTCGAGTACCTCGCTTGATACCGGGGTTGTCACTCCGGGCAGCCATCTCAGGGTGAGGTCTGGATGTCGATCACCAAGCGTGGCGGATTCGACAGGGTTGCCACCACGAAGTTGCGCGGGGCATCCAGGCCGACGGCCCACTGCATCATGCCCTCATAGTTCTCGATCATGCGCAGCTCGCGGATGTGACTGACGTTGGTCGGGAAGATCTGCTGGGGGCCCTGATAGCCGGCGCCCTCCATGGTCTGCATCCACGAACCCATCGAGATGAGCAGTACTGCGTTGCCGGTGATCGTGACAGGCAGGTCGCTGGGGCTGAGGGTGATCGGCCCAGTTGCGTAGCGCACCCAGTACCCGGGGAACGGCGACGGGATCGGCGCAACACCCGGCTGCAACTCGATGACCACCCGTTCGAAGCAGTCGTGCGTACCGACACGAATGTCTTTGCCGATCAGGGCGCTGAGCTGCTCGGGGAAGTTCTTCTTCGCTGCCAGCGTGTTGCCACGCGGCTGACATGTCGAGGCGGTGGTGGCCGGTGTCGTGGTGGCCGGTGTGGTCGTGGCGGGTGCCGCGGTCGTGGTCGTGGTGGCCGGCGCGGCGGTCGTGGTCGTGGTCGTCGGGCTCGTCGTGCTTGTCGGGGGGGTCGTGGTTGTCACCGGCGCCGTGGTGTTGGTCGGGTTCGTTGATGTCGTGGCGGCGGCGCTGCTGTTGGGCGGGTTGTTGCCACTGGAACAAGCTGTTGTCAGCAGAGCGATCGTCAGGAGAAGCGCACGTCGTTTCATGATCTACTTTGTGGTCGTGGGGTGACCGACCACTAGAGGCTTTCGCCCTCAATCAGTGGCGCGGGGGAATGGCCTGCACGGCGGCGATGACCTCACGGAACCTGGCGTCGTTGGCGGGATCCTCGGGCAGCGTCAGGATGACACCGTCGGCGAGGTCACCAAAGCACTGTGCGATCACCTCGGGGAGTTGATCCCAGGTGCCCTGCGGCACCAGTGCGTCGATGACCTCGTCGGTGACGTGCTGATGCAGGGTGTCCCACTGCTGTGTGCGGGTGATGGTCTGCAACCGCTCGCCGAGATCCTCCCAGCCGTGCAGCGTGAGCGTGCGCCGGTACGCCGGGGTGGAATACAGGAAGGCGAGCAGGCGGCGGTGGTGCTCGCGGTTGCGGTCCACGTCGGCAGCGGTGGGCCCGGTGATGTACTGGCTGCCGCTGACGATCTCGACGCTGTCACGGGCGCGGCCCGTCAGTGCCTCGCCCTCGCGGAGTGCTGGCAGGCAGATCTCGCGCAGGTAGCGGGGATTGGAGTTGGTGGGATGCGTCACGATGCCGTCGGCGTGCGATCCGGCCAGGCGGACCATGCCCTCGTTCACCCCACCCAGCCAGATTGTTGGGGGGGTCACGTTGAGCGGGCCGGGGTTGAAGAAGGGCTGCAGCCGGCTGAAGCGGTAGTTCGTGGTCTCGTATGCCAGTGGTACGCCCTCTTGGAACGACCGCCAGATGGCGCGTAACGCACCGACATAGTCGCGCATACGGGTGACGGGTTCGGTCCACGGCACCGAGTAGCGACCCTCGATGTTCGGCTTGATCTGTGTACCGAGACCGAGTTGGAAGCGTCCCGAGGAGAAGGCCGCCAGATCCCATGCGGCGTAGGCGGTGAGCATGGGGCTACGTGGGAAGGCCACGATGACGCTGGTGCGCACGGTGAGCGCGGTGGTGTGCTCGAGCGCCAGCAGCGACGCGGCGAGGCCATCGTGCACGGTCTCGGGCACGTGCAACCCGTTGTAGCCCAGGGCCTCGACGCGCTGTGCGTAGGCGATGGTGTCGCGCAACGACACCCGATCGGACATCCCGGCGTACACGCGCATGTCTAGCCGCCGCCGTTCTGATCGTCGTCCTGGTCGCTGACGCTGTACGGACCATCATGGGTGTGCTCGGTGCCGGCCAACCGGCGACCGGTCTCGACGATGCCCTCGCGGCGTTCGGCCAGGCCGGCACGATCGAATCGTCCGGCGATCCATACCCGGGCGCGTTCGTTCTCCAGCGTCCAGGCCTGCGGCGGGGCCAACTCGGCGACCTCGTCGTACAACGCCATCACGGCCTGCACGGATGCGGACGGATTGGCCACGATCTGTGCCGCGATCTCGCGGGCCCTGTGGAGCAGGAGATGGTGCTCGACCACCTCGTTGACCAGACCCCAGTCGAGTGCGGTGCGGGCATCGAGGAACGCTCCCGACAGGCTGAGCTGCTTGGCTCGGCGGATGCCGATTGCCTCGGGGAGCATGACCGTGAGACCCCAGCCCGGCAGCAGGCCGACCCGGGCGTGGGTATCGGCGAAGCGTGCCCGGTCTGATGCGATCAGGAAGTCGCATGCCAGCGCGATCTCGAAACCACCGGTGACGGCCGCACCGTTGATCGCGCCGATCACCGGCGTGCGGTGCGGTGGGATGGCGGCGCGGTAGGGCGGTGGTGGGTTGGGTTCGCTGCCGCGTTCGCGGGTGGACAGCTCGCGCAGGTCGAACCCGGCGCAGAAGGCGGGATCGGCACCGGTGAGGATGATGGCCAGCACGTCGTCGCGCTGGTCGCATTCGGTGATGGCGGCCGGGAACGCAGCGGCGAGCGCTGGATTCAGGGCGTTGCGCGCCTCGGGTCGGTTGAGGGTGATGGTGGCGATGCCATCGGCGATCTCGGTCAGGACGACGCTCATTTGTGGTGCAACCCCCGTAGGCGAACGGACAGGCAGGTGACACAGCCCTCGAGCTTGATGAACTCGCCGATGTCGACGATGACGGGTTCGTAGCCGAGGCTGGCGTAGAGCGCCGCACTCTGTGGGCAGTCGGCCGACATCAGCAGTCGGTCGTTGCCGAGCAGCACTACGTGGGCCCCTGATTCCTCGGGCGTGGCCAGGAATCGTGGGAACAACCGGGGGTCGTCGACCGCTGGTGGCCACCCCACCACGGTGCCGTCGGGCAGGGCGGTGACTGCGCTCTTGAGGTGCAGCACCTTGGTGAGTGGCACGGCCACCACCGTGGCACCGATGGGTTCGAGAATGGCGCGGAGTTGGCTGATGCCCTCGGCATTGGTGCGCCCGCCGCGAGCGACGTACACGGTGTCGCCGACCTTCAGCACGTCGCCACCATCGAGCGTGCCGGGCGGACGAATGCGATTGATCGAGTAACCGAGCGACTCGACAGTCTTCTCGGCATCGATGATCTCGGGCCGGCGTGACTCGGCGCCGGGCCGGGCGATGACTGCGACGTTTTTGTAGACGACCATGGTGTCCTCGATGAACACCGCATCAGGACAGTCGCCGGCCTCGGGCACCTCGATGGTTTCCCAACCCGCCCACTGCAGGATCTCGACATAGTCCTGCCATTGGCGGTGTGCCCTGGCGAGGTCGACGGGCACCCGGTGAACATGGGTGACGAGGCCCTCCGGTAATCTCGGACCGGGCCGACGTACGAGCGCCTTCATGGAAGCCATGCAGGAACAATACGACCTCGCCGGGCACGCCGCAGAAGTGGCTCGTGGCGAGTAAATCGGGTCCTCAGGCAGCATGCTGGTGCCTTCAGAGTGAAGATCGGAGCACCCACCGTGAGCGGGAATGCGAACTACAGTCATCGACAGGCAGGTGTCATCTCCGTCGAAGCCGTCGAGGCTCCAGAGGTCATCACCTCAGATTGGATCGACGCACAGCTGACCACCACCTATGACCGCTGCGGTCTTCGCCCCGGGCTGCTGGCCGAATTGGCCGGCATCAAGGAGCGCCGGTGGTGGCCCGAGGGTGTCACCTTCGATCAGGCGGCTGCGCTGGCCGGTCGCAAGGCCATCGATGCCTCCGGGGTCGATCCCGCCGAGATCGGCCTGATGATCTCCACCTCGGTGTGCAAGCACCACCTCGAACCGTCCGTTGCATGCTCGGTGCATCACGCCTTGGGCCTGCCGACCTCGTGCACCAACTTCGACCTCGCCAACGCATGCCTCGGCTTTGTCAGTGCCATGCATCTGGCGGCCACCGCCATCGACGCCGGCCACATCAAGTACGCGCTCATCGTGGATGGCGAGGGCAGCCGCCAGACGCAGTTGGCCACGATCAAGCGCCTGCAGAGCGAGCACGCCACGGCGGTCGATGTGTTCGACGAGTTCGCCTCGCTCACGCTTGGCTCTGGTGCCGCGGCGATGGTGATGGGCAACATGGAGCAACATCCCGATGCCCACCGGCTGGTGGGTGGGGTGGTCCGCGCCGGTACGCAGCACCACAATCTGTGCGTCGGCGACCTGGAACGGATGACCACCGACACACGCCGTCTGCTGGAGGCCGGCCTTGATCTCGGCGAGGCCTGCTGGGCCGACGCCAAAGATCGTTACGACTGGCACCAGGGCATGGATCGCTACATCGTGCACCAGGTCAGTTCCGTGCACACCCGGTTGCTGTGCGAGCGGCTCGCCATCGATCCGGCGCGTGTGCCGTTGACCTACCCGAAGTACGGCAATGTCGGCCCCGCTGCCATCCCAATCACACTCGCCGGCGTGGCGCCGTTGCTCACCACAGGCGAGCGCGTGCTGTGCATGGGCATTGGTTCGGGGTTGAACACGAGCTTCACCGAGATCGTGTGGTGAGTGGGCAGGGTCGTTCGGGCTGGGTACCGCAGCGTCCCTCGGCCGCACAGTTCCAGCGTTGGGGGGTCGACCCCGGTTGGTCACAACTTGTCACGGTGCCTGGTTCCGATGGCGTAGCACGCACATGGCACGTGCTCGATCGCACCCCGCCAGCGCCCGTGGCCACCATCGTCTGCGTGCACGGCAACCCGACCTGGTCGTATCACTGGCGGAGTTTCCACGAGCGCCTCGGCGATCGGTACCGGGTGATTGCGGTCGATCAACTGGGCATGGGTTTCTCCGAACGCACCGAACGCCGTCGCTTTGCCGACCGTGTGACCGACCTCGGCGATGTGCTCCGGGCGTTGCAGGTCGAGGGCCCGGTCATCACGGCGGCCTACGACTGGGGTGGACCGATCTCGTTGGGTTGGGCGCTCGCCGCAGGTGATCAGTTGGCCGGTGTGGTGTTGTGCAACACGGGCGTGGCCGTGCCCGCAGGGCGCAGGGCGCCAGCACTCATCCGCCTCGCCGCAGCGGGGCCGATGACCGATCTCGTCGGTCATCGCACGCGCATCTTTGTGGATGGAACGCTGATGTTGTCGGGCCAGCGCGTGGCGCCGGTGGCGCGTGAGGGGTATCGCGCTCCGTACCGGCATGCCAGAGATCGCCACGCGATTGCAGAGTTCGTAGCCGACGTGCCCTTCACTCCGAAGCACCCGTCAGCGGCGGCAATCGAAGCCGTGGCCGAGGGCCTGCGCAGCTTGCGCGTGCCCACGCTGCTGGCCTGGGGCGCGCGCGACCCGGTGTTCAACGACGACTTCGCACTCGATTTGGGCGAACGCGTGCCGCACGCCGATCGCCACCGCTACGCGGGCATGGGCCATCTGGTGGTGGAGGAAACCGACGTGGCCGGCCTGGTCGACGCGTGGTTGGCCGAACGAGTGATACCTCACCGAGCGCCCGCGCCTGACCCCGTGGTCCCAGTGGTCCCCGCGGCCCCGCCGGTGTGGGCCGCGCTCGATGCGCGGCGTGCCGATACCGCAACGGCATTTGTCGACGGCGCCACCGGTACATCCACTTCGTTCGTCGACCTGCACAATCGCGTACTGGGTATCGCCGGCGGTCTTGCTCAGCTGGGGGTGCAGCCCGGCGACCGCGTGGGCGTGCTGGTGCCACCCAGTGTCGATCTACTGGCCACGGTGTATGCGTGCTGGCGAGCCGGCGCTGTCACCGTCATCGCCGATCGCGGGCTTGGCCTGCGCGGCCTCGGCGCTGCCGTGCGTGCGGCCGATGTCTCCTGGGTCATCGGACCGCCGAAAGCCATCGCAGCAGCGCGTTTGCTGCGATGGGCTCCAGGTGCCACGGCCATTGCGGTGGGCGCCCGGTCCGTGCTCGGTGCGGCCTGCACGCTCGACCAGTTGGCGGCGTCGGGAGCCCCGGCACCAACGCCCCCGGGCCCCGACGATCCTGCGGCAGTGCTGTACACATCGGGTGCCACAGGTCCGGCCAAGGGAGTGCGGTATCGCCACGCTCAGATGTCGGCCCAACGCGACGTGCTGGCGCAGACCTACGGCATCACCTCGACGGACCGGCTGGTGGCGGCCTTTGCACCGTTTGCGCTCTACGGGCCGGCGCTCGGTATTGCCTCCACCATTCCCGATGTCGACGTGGCAGCACCCGGCACGCTCACGGCCGCTGCGCTCGGTGCGGCGGTTGGCTCGGTCGAGGCCACCATCGTGTTCGCGTCGCCCGCCGCCCTGGCCAACGTGAACCGCACTGCACACGGCCCACAACCACAACTGGCCAATCTGCGGCTGGTGCTGTCGGCCGGCGCCCCGGTGCCCATTGCCACGCTGCGTGCCACGGCGGCACTGTGCCCGAGCGCCGAACTGCACACGCCCTATGGCATGACCGAATGCCTGCCGGTCGCCGATATCGACCTCGCTGGCATCGATACGGCCGGCGACGGCGACGGCGTGTGCGTGGGAGCTCCCGTGCCCGGCGTCGCGGTGATGATCGCTCCACTCGGCTTCGATGCCGATCGTGTGGTGGTCGGCGTTGCTGACGCTCTCGTTGGCCCGGTTCTCGCGGGTGAGGTATTGGTGCGCGCGCCGTGGGTGTCCGAGGGCTACAACCAGTTGTGGCGTACCGAACATGATGCCCGACCGCGCACGGCCGATGGTCGGGTGTGGCATCGCACCGGCGATGTCGGCCATCTCGATACACAGGGTCGGTTGTGGATCGAGGGTCGCAGCGTGCATGTCATCCACGCCGATGCCGGTGCGATCACCCCGGTTCCGGTGGAGGTGGCCGTTGAAGGGCTCGAGGGCATCAGCAAGGCGGCCGCAGTGGGCGTCGGCCCGCTCGGGTGTCAACAGCTGGTCGTGGTGGTCGAGCACGCTCAGCGCAACGCCGGCCTTGCCGACGACGTGCTGGCCGAACGCGTGCGCAGCGTGGTGAAGCACCCCGTTGCCGCTGTGGCCACGGTGCGCGCCCTGCCGGTGGACATCCGGCACAACACCAAGATCGATCGCACCGCTGTGGCTGTGTGGGCAACGGCGCTGCTGGCCGGCGACCGGGCGCGCGTGACCTGGTGAAGGTGCTCGTCACCGGCGCCACCAGCCTGCTGGCCCGGCGCACGGCCGAAGCGCTGCTGGCCCGTGGCGACGACGTCGTGTGCCTGCAGCGTCACCCCGCCCCACTCGAGACCGCACAGGTGTTGGGCGACATCCGCGATGCCGATCTGGTCGCCGGCGCCGCGCAGGGCTGTGATGCGATCATCCATGCCGCAGCGAAGGTGGGCGTGATCGGTGCGTGGGAGGACTATCGCAGTATCAACGTCGATGGCACGGCCGCTGTCATTGCTGCGGCGCGCCGGCACGGCGTGTCTCGCGTCGTGCATGTGTCAACACCGTCGGTCGCCCATTCGGGCCATGCCATCGTGGGTGCCGGTGCGGATGAGCCCGTCACCGGACGTGTCGGTGCGTGGTACGCAGAATCGAAGGCGATTGCCGAGCAACAGGCAATCGCCGCCGCTGGCGACGAACTGGCCGTCGTCGCCATCCGGCCACATCTGGTGTGGGGACCCGGCGACACGCAACTGGTCGGGCGCATCGTCGAGCGGGCCCGCGCCGGTCGGCTGGCGTTGGTGGGTCACGGTGCTGCGCTGATCGACACCACCTACATCGATTGCGCTTCCAGCGCGTTGGTGGCAGCGCTCGATGCAGCGGTGCCGGGTGCACGCTGTGTCGGCCGTGCCTATGTGGTGGCCAACGGTGAACCTCGCCCCATCCGCGAGCTGATCATCGGCATCTGCAACGCCGCTGGTGTCGATGTGACACCGCGCGAGGTGCCGCGCCGCGTGGCACTGTTTGCCGGTGGGGCCATCGAGCGGCTGTGGCGGCTGCGGCGTGCCACGACCGAACCGCCACTCACCCGGTTCCTTGCCGAGCAACTCGGCACGGCCCATTGGTTCGATCCACGTCCTGCCCGTGACGACCTGCAGTGGGAGCCGACGGTGTCGGTGGACGAAGGGTTGCGCCGACTTGCGGTCTGGTTTCGGGCGCAGGCCGAACTGCCGGGCCCCTAGGGCGTGGCTCGCACCGCACCGGTTGTGGCAGCGCTGTCCTGATCGCCCCCGATTGGGGCCGAACGGCACTATTGGGGGTCTGTTCGCCCTCGTACCATCGTCTTGGATGGACGTCACCCGCTTTCAGGTTCCGGTGGGCGTCGAGGGCCTGAGCACCGACGAGTCTCGTCAACGTCTGGCTGCCGACGGGCCGAATCAGTTGGTTGCTGCCAGCGCTCGCGGGCGATGGAAGCGTTGGCTCGGCCCGTTCGCCGATCCGATGGTGGTGCTGCTGCTGGTGGCCGCCCCCACCTACCTGCTGATCGGCCAGAAGACCGATGCGATCGTGGTGTTCGTCGCACTGGTCCCCATCGCCGGCGTGGGTTGGCTGCTCGAGGCGCGTGCCGAGCGCACGCTCGAGAAGCTGCGTGGCCTGATCGCACCGACCGCGACGGCGTTGCGCGATGGGCAGTTCGTCGTTGTGTCCACCGACGACATCGTGGTTGACGACGTCATTGCACTGCACGAGGGCGACATCGTTCCCGCCGATGCCGTGCTGATCGACCTCACCCAGTTCCAGGTGGACGAATCAGCGCTGTCCGGTGAATCGCTCCCTGCCAGTAAGTCATTGCACGGTACCGACGACGAACGTTCGGCCTGGGCGGGCACCACGGTGTTGGCGGGTCGCGCCGTGGCGCGGGTGACGGCCACGGGCCCGCGCACACACTATGGCCGCATCGGTGTGCTGGTGGCGGGGGTTCGCCCACCGAAGACGCCGTTGCAGCGAGCGCTCGGCCGGCTGGTTCGCGTGCTCGCCGTGGTCGCAGCGCTGGTCTGCGCGGCGGTGATGGCCGCCGAACTGGTCCGCGGCCGGGGGATGGGCGAGGCCGTGATTGCCGGGGTCAGCCTGGCCATCGCGGCGATGCCTGAAGAGTTCTCGATGGTCTATGCCCTGTATCTGGCACTTGGAGCGTGGGAGTTGGCGCGGGGCGACGCCCTGGTGCGCCGGCTCCCGGGAGTGGAGACCCTTGGTTCGACGACCGTCATTTGCACCGACAAGACCGGCACCCTCACGTTCGGGCGTCTGGACGTTGCATCGTTGGTCACGAGCGATGGCGCCGTTCACGATGCCACCCTGCTCGCCGCTGAGATGACGCCAGCGCTGCGGGCCCTGCTCGACGATGCCGTGCTGGCCTGCGAACCAGATCCCTACGATCCCCTCGACCGGGCGATCGTGGATCATGCCCGTCGGGCAGGAATCGATGTCGACGCCCTGCATCGTGCTGCGCTCGTGGCCGATTGGCCATTCGACCAGAACGACAACTACATCACGCACCTCTGGCACCTGCCCGATGGCACCCACCGCGTCGTCGCCAAGGGGTCGATCGAGGGCGTGATGCGTCACGCCGGCACGCCGATCGGTGGAGAGATCGACCGTATTGCGCAATCTGCGCACACGTCTCTCGCCGAACTCGGGATGCGCATGGTTGCAGTCGCTGGCGGTCCCAGCGCGGGCCCCAGTGGCGACCGCCAGCGCGACGAGGTGTCCCTGTCGTACGTCGGCCTGGTCGGGTTCAGCGACCCGGTGCGTGATGGCGTCGCTGAGGCGCTCGAACAATGCCGCACGGCCGGGATCAGGGTGATCATGATCACCGGCGATCACCCCGCCACAGCCCACGCGGTGGCCGAGGGCTTGAACCTGCCCCACGATGGACAAGACGGCGACCTGATCGCCACGGGCGATGACCTTGACGCAGCCACCGATGCCGAGTTCGACGCGCTGGCTGCGTCGGCGAATGTGTTCGCACGTAGTCGGCCCGAGCACAAACATCGGCTGGTCGTGGCGCTCCGTCGTCAGGGCGAGGTGGTGGCGATGACCGGCGACGGCACCAACGACGCGCCCGCGTTACGTGCCGCCGACATCGGCGTTGCCATGGGCAGGCGCGGTACCGAGGTGGCACGTGAGGCAGCGACCATCGTCCTGCTCGATGACAACTTCGCCACGATCGTGGCCGCGGTGCGTAACGGCCGACGCATCTACGACAACCTCGCCAGGGCCTTCGGGTATCTGGTTGCCTTCCACGCCCCGTTGCTCATCGCTGCGCTGGTGGTGCCGCTTGCGGGCAAACCGCTGTTGCTGTTGCCGGTGCAGTTGATCCTGTTGGAGTTGCTGTTGCATCCCGTGGTGTCGCTGGTGTTCCAGGCAGACCCCGCCGACGCCGACGTGATGACGCGCGATCCGTTGCCCGCCAGCAGCGGTCTGGGGTGGCATGCGCTCTGGCGGCCGTATGCCGTGGGCGTGGTGCTGGCGCTGGGCATTCTGGCGCTGTACCTCGGTGCGCTGCACCGGGGGTGGAGCACCGAACAGGCGCGGGGGCTCGGTTTCGCCACACTGCTCGCCAGCCAGGCCTTCTTGTTGATCGTCGAGCGTTCGCCACACGCCCCGATCTGGCGGACCGGCTTGCGGCCGACGCGTCAACTGGCCGGTGCGCTGCTTGTCATCGTGGGCGTCACGGTGGCAAGCGTGTACGTGGGGCCCTTTGCCCGGCTGCTGCAGATGGAACCCTTCCCAGCTGTCGGCTGGTTGGTGATGCTCGGCGTCATCGTGGTGAGCACGCTGTGGTCCGAGCCGCTCAAGCGGTGACCGTGGCCTTGCTCTGCGCCGGTGTGACGGTTCTGGCAGAGGGAACGGCGCCGAGGGCTGGCAGGCTTGGGGGGTGAATCAACGTGATCTGCTCGTCATCGGCGGTGGTCCCGCCGGCGCTGCCGCAGCCATTCGTGCGGCGCGCGCCGGTGTGCGAGTGACCGTGTTCGAAAAGGGCCCACATGGGCGCGACAAGGTGTGCGGCGATGGCCTCACCCCGCGTGCGGTCGCTGCGATGCAGCAGCTCGATCTTGCGCTCGATGACGCGCACCGCATCGACGGGCTGCGGATGATCGCCGGCAAGAAGGTGCGCGAGCTCGCATGGCCGACATCGCCGCGCTTCCCGAACCATGGCGCCGTGTGGCCCCGCCGACGCTTCGACACCTTCTTGATCGACGCCGCCATCGCCGCTGGCGCCGAGGTGCGCTTCGACTCCGAGGCCCTGCCGGTGATGGAGGGCGATCGCGTCGTCGGGGTGAGCGCCGGTGGCGAGACTTTCAGCGCGCCGTTCACGATTCTGGCCGCCGGCGCGCAGGGCGCTGCGGCGAAGATGCTCGGTGCCGAGCGCGATCCCGATGAGCCCTTCGGTTTGGCCATTCGTGCCTACGCCGCCACACCGCGTCACGCCGAGCGTCATCTCGAGGCGTGCCTGTCGCTGCGCGACGAGCACGGCACACCCGTGCCGGGCTACGGCTGGATGTTCCCGGCCGGCGACGGCACAGTCAACATCGGTGTGGGTGCGCTCAGCACCATGCAGGGTTTCAAGAAGCTCAACCTCAACACCCTGCTCGATCAATACACGGCCATCGTTCGCGAGCCGTGGTCGCTCGGTGAGTACATCGACAAACCGCGTGCATGGCGTCTGCCGATGAGCAGCGTGCGCCGCCACGGTCCGGGCTGGGTTGCTGTGGGTGATGCGGCTGGGTTCGTGAACCCGATGAACGGCGAGGGCATCGACTACGGCCTCGAGAGCGGCATGCTGGCCACCGAACAGTTCCTCGCCAATCCGGCCACGGCCCCCGAGACCTACGACCGCCTGGTCGGTGAGCGGTTCGATGCGTTCTTGCGCACAGGCCGCCGCTTCAGCTTCCTCATCGGTCACCCCCTGTTGCTGCGCACGGGGCTCCGCATCGCGGTGGGTACCCAGGCCACGGCCGACATCACGCTGGCGGTCATGGGCAATCTGGTCGACAACGAAACACCCGGCGCCGCTGGCCGGGTGATGCGCATCGCCGATCGTGCGCTGGCCATCGCTGATCCCTTGCTGCGGCGCACCCGCGCCACATCGTGATCGGCTGACCCCGCCGGGTTCAGCTGGTCATACCGCCAAGGCCCACCAGGCCGCGCGCCAGCTCGATCTCACCCATGTGCCGCAGGCCGTGCTGGTACAACCAGCACTCGAAGCCGTCGAGCACGGTGATGCCCTGTGGTCCGGCGACGCGGGCGCTATAGGTGCTGGCGATCTGTGGCGGGAAGGGATGGGGGATGACCACTCGCGTCAGATCGGCAGGGTCGAGCGCGTCGAGATAGGCCTCGGTGCGGTCGAACACGGTGCGCATGTACTCCTTGAATGCCTCGTAGTCGCCGATGCGCTGGTAGGTCATCTCGTCGACGGTCTTGTGCTTGCCGTGATCGTTGATGGTCATCTGCACCCGGGTCTGCCAGTCGGTGCTCCACACCGGCGGGATGCCGGTGAGCATCATGAACGACGCGTCCTGCATGTTGGTGTAGTGAAACAGGCAGAAGGCGATGGGCAACACGCCGTCGCGCTCGAAGTGGTTCACGTGGTCGGCATCCATCGAGTCGACGGCCTGGTAGTACAGCGAGTGCATCGCGCGCATGCGCCGCTGCAGCGAATCCAGGGTCAGGCTGATGGGTGTCGTGTCCGATGTCGAGCTGCTCATGACCAGCCTCCAGAATACGAGACGAACTGGCCGGTGGTGAAGCGGCTGGTGCCATCCACGAACGGTGCGCAGAAGTAGGCGAACTCGTCCATCGTGCCCAGCCGACCGAGCGGCACGCGGCTTTCGATCTTGGCCCGGATGGCGGGATCGTCGGCGCCGGTGGCACGACGGAACTCGGGGAAGTCCATGTAGTTGGTGCCCACGGCGTTGACCTGCACGCGGTGTCGGGCGACCTCGCCGGCAACGTTGCGCACCATGTGCGTGGCACCGGCGCGAGCGGACGAATACAGCGGGGCCTCAGGGGTGACGCGGGCACCGCTGGCACTGGTGATCACCAGGATCTGGCCGTCGCCCTGTTCGATCATCGGCGCCAACATCGTCTGCATGAAGTGGAACGGTGCCACCATGCAGCCCTGCATCACCGATTCGAGATCGGAGACATCGGCGTTCATGAACCTGCCGGTCACGATGAGCCCCGAGAAGCCCGTGGCGGAATCGATTCTGCCGAACCGGTTCATCGCCGCATCGACCAGACGCTGTGATGACTCGCGCTTGACCAGATCGCGTACGCCCGTGACCACCTCGACCTTCGTGCCCCCGGCGGTGAGCTCGTCCACCAGCGCCGGGTCGGGATCGCCCAACACCAGATCGTGGCCGCGCTCGGCCAGGATGCGGGCCAGCGGTGGGCCCACGTAGAAGCCGGCACCGGCCACCACTGCAACGCGTCGTGTGTCCTGCATGATCAATACTCCCAGTGAACGTTACGAATGGATTCGCTCGAGCCGAGCGACGAAATCGAGATACTGCCAGATCATGTGCTCGCCATCGAGTCGGCGGGTGACCTCGATGGGGAAGCCCACCGGGCGCAGTACGTGGACACCATCTTCGTACGTGGCCACCACCACGATCGGCGTCTTCAGATCGAACTCGGCAACGTCGTGCACGCCGTTGTCCTCTGTGCCGTCCACGACCATGTCGTGGATGATGTGACCGGCGGTGACCACCAGCCGGTTGCCGGCCTGCTCGATGCGCTGAATATGGCCGTACACCGGGTCGTCGGCCGGTGCGGCCTGCCCGCCACGTTCCACTCCCACCACTCGCCAGGTGCCGCGCAGGTCGGGCGCGCCGGGAACCAGCGGTTCGTTGCAGCGGGCAAGTACCGGCTCCGGCATGTCCCCGTGCCAACCGCCCGTGGGGGTGTGCATCACCGGGATGTCGCTCGCCAGCGTGATCGCGTTCTCCATGGCAGCAACCCTACGTACTGTCATTAGTAGTGTCAATTGATTCGGTGTGCATGCGTCTAAGCTGGGTCGATGCCGTCGGCCGACATGGATCACTCTGATGATCTCGAAACCCAAGACGGTCGCCGTGCCCGCCGTGATCGCAACAAGATCGCCGTGGTCGATGCCTATCTCGAGTTGATTCGCGAGGGCAACCCGCGCCCCAGCGTCGCCGACGTGGCCGAACGGTCGGGGGTGTCGCACCGCTCGGTGTTCCGTTACTTTGCCGACAAGGACGAACTGGCGCGCACCTCCATCGAACGTCAGGAAGCCGCTGTCATCCCGATGGTGGCGATCGAGGTCGATCCCGACCGCGCACTGGCTGATCGGATCGATCTGCTCGTGCAGCGTCGGCTGGCGTTGTACGACGCCATTGCCCCGGTGGCCCGACTCACCCGGTCGCTCGCTCCCCTGCAACCCATTCTCCAGGACGAACTCACCCGTAGCCGCCTGTTCCTGCGGGTGCAGGTGAAGCGCCTCTTCGCCCCCGAACTGTCAGCGATGTCCAAGACCCGCGCCGCCTCGACGCTGGCGGTGCTCGACGTGTTGTGCTCGTTCGAGGTGGCCGAGTTGTTGCGGGCCGATCAGGACCTGTCCATCGACCGCGCCGCCGATGCATTACGCGATGCGGTCACGGCCATCCTCAGCTGAGATTGCTGAGACTCAATGCGCCCGGCCGAGCAGGCTGCCACCATCGATGGCGATCACCTGACCGGTGATCTGTGCTGCTCGCTGCGAGCACAGGAACGCCACGCTGTCTGCAATCTGCGCAGGGGTCTGCTCGCTGGCCATTGGCACCGCAACGCCGACCATCTGATCGAACATCTGGCGCGGCAGCGTCTGCTCCCACAGGCGGGTGTAGATGAACCCCGGCGCCACGGCGTTCACGCGGATGCCACGTGGGGCCAGTGCCAATGCCATGCACTTCGTCCAGTGGATCAGCCCCGCTTTGGCAGCGCCGTAGGCGAACAACGCATTGGGCATCAGCCCAGCAATCGACGCTGTGTTGCAGATCGCCGACCCCCTGGCCATGCCCGGGCCGACCACACGGGTGACCACATGCGCACTGGTCAGGTTGAGATCGACCGATTCACGAAACAGGTCGACGGGACCGAACGGGTCACCGGGAGCGTTGTCGGTGCGTTCGGGATGGGCCTTGCCGCCACCGGCGTTGTTGACCAGCACGGTTGCCTGACGACCCAGCGATGCCACCACGGCGCGCACCTGGGCCTCATCGGTCACGTCGCATTGGTGCAGGGTCACCCCTGCAGGAGCCTCGGCCCCGTTGATGTCGAGATCGAACGCAGCAACCTCATCCACCTCGCCGTCGGCCAAGAGGGCTGCAGCAATGGCTGCCCCGATTCCGCGTGCTCCACCCGTAACGATTGCCAGTCCAGACATGGCGGCGACGTTAGCCGTGTGGCGTCCGGTCAGTCGGGGCCGGCGGCGGTGAACTCGGCCAGGATCTGCGTGGCGTCGGCATGGACGCTGATGCGGGCCTCGATCAGCTCGCGCTGTTGTACGGCGGCGAGTGGTGGTTGTTCGACGGTGGCCCAGTGCACCAGCCCATCCCAGAAGCGTTTGATCAGCTCGCGCCCGGCAATGGTGCCGCCGTCGGTGGTGCGGAACGTGACCGATGCGAGCTCGCCCAGATACAGGCGCAGCGAGCTGACGTGGATCTCTTCGTCGGTGCGGATGCGGCCGATGATCTCGGCGGCTTCCTCGGCCTGGTCGCGATGGCCGGGGAACAGATCGGGTGTGCGCAGGATGGCCTGACTGGCAGCGAAACCGATCTCGGCACGGAACTCGATGACCAACAGGTTCATCAGCAGCGAGATCAGGCCCTCGGCCATCTGGCTGACCTCGGGCATCCACCGCTTGGTGGCTTCGGGCCGGGCGATGTTCTCGGGAGGCTCCACATCGGGGTAGGCGCCGCGACCGAATGCGAGGTCGCGGGCCACGAACCACATCACGTCGTGGCCACCGATCCCCTCGTCGGGCAGGCCCCCCTCGTCGAGACCGTGTGCCTTGAGCAGGCCCTTGTTGAGATGGCCGATGGCCATCTGGGAGATGTCCTCGACGATGAAGGGTTGCAGGTCGGGAAAGGCCATCTCGGCGAGCAGGCGGCCCTTGGCCTCGATCTTGCCGGTGATGGTGAGGCTGTTCCAGAAGGTCTGACCCAGGCCGTGACGCAACAGGATGCGGCTCTGCTCTACGCCCGGCACGCGTTCGCCGTTGAGCAGCGATGCATCGGCATCGAGGAGTTCGCCGCCGCGTGCGCGCAGCGCGTCGGTCCATGCCAAGAGTGCTGGTTCGCGAACGAGCGCACGTGGTGGTTGGTAGGTGCCGCTGGAGGTGAACCCTCCGTGCATCCGCCGTCCATCGACGGTGTGTGGTCGCTCGAAGGGATGATCGCTCATGAGCTCGGCTTCGGAATAGACCAGCTGTGCCATGCATCAAGCGTACGCCCAAGGGCCGCACCGATCCCGATCAGGGAGTGGGTGGTACGGTTGTGCGGCGAATTGGCCAGGTGTGATCCCTGGCAGCGAACGAGGGAGATCTCTGTGTCTGAGAAGAGGAATGTCGGGTTCATCGGACTGGGGCACCTCGGTGTGTATCTGGCATCGAGCCTGGTTCGCAACGGCCACCACGTGACCGTCACCGACCTCAACCGCAGTGCGGCCGACGGGCTCGTCGCTGCCGGCGCCACGTGGGCCGACTCGGCGCAGGCAACCGCCGAGGCGTCCGATGTGGTCTTCACGTGTCTGCCCTCGCCGGCGGCCGTGAGCGTTGTGGTCAGCGGGCCCAACGGTGTCCTGGCCGGCCTGCGGCCCGGGGGAACCTGGATCGACATGAGCACCAACGATCGCGACGAAACCCTGCGGCTTGCAGCGCTGGCGGCTGAAGTGGGAGTGCAGATGCTCGAGTGCCCGGTGACCGGCGGTGTACACAAGGCCGCCGAGGGCGACATCACCGTGCTCGTCGGGGGCGACGAGGCGGTGTTCGAGTCGCACCGCGACCTGCTCAGCGCCGTCGGCAGCCCGATCCTGTACATGGGTCCGCTCGGCAGTGCCGCGGTCATCAAGGTCATCACCAACATGCTCGCCTTCATCAACCTGGTTGCCGTCGGCGAGGCGTTGATGCTGGCCAAGCGTGGCGGGCTCGATCTCGCCAAGTCCTTCGAGGCCATCAAGGAGAGCTCCGGCAACAGCTTCGTGCACGAGACCGAGGGTCAGGTCATCCTCAACGGCAGCTACAACATCGGCTTCACCATGGACCTGGCCTGCAAGGACCTCGGCTTCGCCACCCAGTTCGGGCGCCAGTTCGGAGTACCGCTCGAGCTCGCCGGCCTGGTGGAGCAGACCTTCATCCGTTCTCGCGCGCAGTACGGCGGCGAGGCATGGTCGAGCCAGGTCGTGAAGCTGCTCGAGGATGCCCTCGGCACCGATTTGCGAGCGGATGGCTTCCCCGCAGTTCTGCAATGATGGTCACGAGCCCCCAGAGCTGAGGGCACATCTGAAGCCAGCACCTGACCGAACGGGAGTCCACGTGGGATCAGCGCAGAAGTCACCAGGAGATGCCCCCACGTATTCGCGTCGGGCCGAGCGGCACCGTCATCAGCAGGCCAAGGCGCGCCGTGGCCTGATCCTGCGCATCGCGGCCGTGGTCGTGGTGGTCGCCGCTGTCGTGGTGCTCATCGTCGCGCTCGCGGGTGGGGGCGATGACTCGTCGTCCACACCCGCCTACGCCGGCTCTACCGTGACGTTGTCATTGTCCGACTACGCTATTACCGGCAACCTGACGGTGCCTGCCGGTCCGGCGCGCATCGTGGCCACCAACGTCGGCGGTCTGCCCCACAACATCGGAGTGCGTGGCGTGAAGATCTCGCGCAACCTCAACCGCGGCGAGTCCACCACGCTCGACCTCGGCGTGCTCGCACCGGGAACCTACGAGCTCTATTGCGATGTCATCGGCGCCGACAAGGTCAGCCATGTCGCCAAGGGCATGGTGGCCAAACTGATTGTCACCCCCGCCGATGCAACGACCAGCACCACGCTGAAGTAGCCCTATCGGTTCCGCGAGATGGTGCTGCCGCCAAAGATCTGCTTGGTCGGCAAGACCTCGATGGTGGTCAGGTCAACGCGCGCCGGCAGGTCCAGTGCGTGGGTGATGACGGTGGCGATGTCGTCGGGCTGGATCGCGTCGAAGTCGTCGTACAACGCCTCGGTGGCCTTGTCGTTGCCACCGAAGATGCCGTCGTACAGACGGGTTTGCACGCGTCCGGGCATGAGCACGGTCACCCGGATGGACGAGCCGAGCAGGTCGCAGCGCAGTCCTTCGGCGAACGCCTGCAGCGCTGCTTTGGTGGCGCCGTAGGTGGCGGTGTTGGGCGTCGGGTGTTTGCCGGCGATCGAGCCCATGAAGAAGATGTGCCCGCGATCGCGAGCGATCATTCCCGGCAGCGCCAGGTTGGTCACGTGCAGCGCGGCGCGCAGGTTGACATCGAGAAGCGCGTCGATGGTTGCCGGGGTGCTCGCCGCGAACGGCTGCAACTCGGGGAGGATGCCGGCGTTGTTGACCAACACGTCCACCTCGAGGCCGTCCATCATCGCTGCCAGCGCAGCGGTGTCGCGCAGGTCGATGCCGTGCGCAATGGCACCGGTCTCAGTGGCCATGTCCAGCAGCGCCTGATCGGGAAGGGCAGCGGCATGCACCACCATGTCTCGTGCGCGGAAGCGACGCACGATCGCCTCGCCGATACCGCGTGACGCCCCGGTCACCAGCGCACTGTTGTAGGGGGTGGTCATGGGTGTCCCTCTCTAGACGATGACGGCGGCGCCGCTGACGACCACGTTCTCGCCGGCGATGCTCACGTTGTCGGGATGGCTGAGGTAGGCCACCAGGTTGGCGACCTCGTGTGGTTCGATGGGTCGGCGGGTGGGGAGCTGTTCCACCATCGGTGCGTACCAGTCGGTCTTCTTCGCAGCCTCGGTCGCCATCGGCCCCGGTGCCACCGAGTTGATGATGATGCCCAGTGGAGCAACCTCGAGCGCGAGTGACCGGGTCAGGCTGACCACGGCGGCTTTGGTGGCGGCGTAGTGGGCGTTTGCCGGATGGGCCTTGAATGCGTCGATGGAGGTGACGTTCACGATGTGGCCGCGTCCGTGCTGGCGCATTTCAGCGATGGCCTCGACCATCATGAAGTAGGTGCCGAGCACGTTGACGTCGAGCGAGTGGTGCCAATCGTCGGCGGTGATCTCGAGCACCGGGCGGCGGGGGTAGACGCCGGCCGCGTTCACCAGCACGTCGAGACGGCCGAACTGCTCGATGGTCGCAGCGACCGCGGCGCGGCACGCGTCCTGCGTACGGATGTCGGTGAGCACTGTGGCGACGGTGGCACCGTCGGCGTCGAGGGTCGCTGCTGCGTCGTCGAGGCCATCCTGGTGGGGGCCGGCGAGCATCACCGAGAGACCGTCACGAGCCAGACGTTCGGCACAAGCAAAGCCGAGGCCACGAGCGCCGCCTGTAATCAGCGCCACCCGCTTCATCGCAGGTCCCGGGGGCTCGAAGTGTCAAGAAGTCGACGCATGCCCGAAACCTACTGGGCGAATGCGCAACGAAAAAACTCTTGGCATTCGTACTGCCAATTGATATGTTGGCACGATGCAGATCACCTTGCTCGGCACCGGTAACCCCATTCCCGATCCACGGCGGGCCGGACCCTCCACTCTGGTACGCGCCGGCGGTTCCACGGTGCTGATCGATTGCGGTCGCGGTGTCCTGATGCGGATGATGGGTGCTGGCGCCATGCCCGGCATGATCAGCGCCGTGCTGGTCACCCATCTGCACAGCGACCACCTCACCGACCTGAACGACGTCATCACCATGCAGTGGGTGATGAGCCCCGGCCCGAACCTGTTGCGCATCTTCGGCCCCGTTGGCACCAAGGCGTTCGTGGATGCCACCCTCACTGGTCTGGCGCCAGACATCGGGTACCGGCTCGACCATCACACCGACCTCACGCAGGGTCCGTGGGTCGAGGTGACCGAGGTCGTTCCCGGTGACGAGTTCAGCATCGGCTCCGTCAGCGTCACCGTTGGCGCAACCGACCATCGCCCCGTGGAACCCACCGTCGCGTTCCGCTTGGACGACGGCACGCATTCGGTCGTGCTCGGTGGCGACGGCATTCCCTGCGCCGCCCTCGATGCGCTCTGTCAGGGCGCCGATGCCTACGTACAGACCGTCATCCGTGAGGACCTGGTCAAGATGATCCCCAGCCAGCGATTCCAGGACATCCTCGATTACCACTCCACTGTCGAGCAGGCCGCACAGACGGCAACCCGCGCAGGAGTCAGCACGTTGGTGCTCACCCACTATGTGCCCGGCATCGCCCCCGGCGCCGACGACGAATGGCGTGCTCTCGCCGCCGCGCACTTCACCGGCAACATCGTGCTCGGTGACGACCTGACCTCGGTCGAGCTGTGATGGTGGTGGCATGAAGACGCTGCGCACCCCCGACGACCGGTTCGTCGATCTTCCCGACTACGCATTCGAGCCGCACTACGTGGAGATCGCCGATGGCGAAGGTGGCACGCTGCGCGTGCACTACATCGATGAAGGCCCACGCGATGCGGCACCCGTGCTGCTCCTGCACGGCGAGCCATCGTGGTCGTTCCTGTACCGACACATGATCCCCTCGCTCGTCGCCGCGGGCCATCGGGTGGTCGCCCCCGATCTGGTCGGCTTCGGCCGCTCCGACAAGCCCACCGCGACCACCGACTACACCTACGCCCGCCATGTGGGCTGGATGGCCGATGTGTTGTTCGACCAGCTCGATCTGCACGACATCACCTACTTCGGTCAGGACTGGGGTGGGCTCATCGGCCTGCGCCTGGTCGCCGCCCAGCCCGAACGATTTGCCCGGGTCGTGGTCGGCAACACGGGTCTGCCCATCGCCGGGCGCACGCTCAGCGAGGCGTTCTTGGCATGGCAGAAGTTCTCGCAGGAATCGCCGACGTTCAACATCGGCAAGATCGTCAGCGGTGGCGTGGCCAACCCCATGTCCGATGCGGTCATCGCGGCCTACGACGCACCGTTCCCCGACGACACCTACAAGGCTGGGGCGCGCATCTTCCCATCACTGGTCCCGAAGTCGGTCGACGATCCAGCGCATCCCGACAACGTCGCCGCATGGGAGGTGCTGGCCCGCTTCGACAGGCCGTTCCTGTGTGCGTTCAGCGATCAGGATGCGGTCACCAAGGGCGGCGAGTCCATCTTCATCCGCAACGTGCCCGGTGCTGCCGGCCAACCGCACACCACCATCGTCGGCGCAGGACACTTCCTGCAGGAGGACAAGGGGCCAGAATTGGCTCAGGTCATCATCGACTTCATCGCCATTACCTGATCCAGCCACTACCTGATCCAAGGGGACACCGCTCACATGGCAACACTGCGTCGAGAGATTCGCATTCATCGTCCGGCGAGCGAGGTCTGGAAGGTGGTCGGCCGCCCGGAGATCCTGCATCTGTGGTTTCCGGGTGTGGCCAGTTGCACCGTCACCGGCAACGTGCGCGTCATCGTCCTTGGCTCGGGTGTACCGATGCCCGAGGAGATCGTCACGAACGACTCGCTGCAGCGCCGATTTCAGTACCACATCACGTCGCCATTGTTCAAGCAGCACCTGGCCACGATCGACGTGATCGACCTTGATGACGGCACATGTGTGGTCGTGTATTCCACCGATGCCGACCCGGCCGTGATGGCACTGGTCATCGGCGGTGCCACCACCGGCGCACTCGAGGAACTCCGTCGGCAATTCGAATCAGGTGTCGGGCCAGCGCTCGATGCCGTGGCTGCTGCCGGCAGCCCAGTCATGGGAGGAAGGGTCTGATGGGCCGCAAGATTCTCTTCGTCACCACCGACCAGCAGCGCTACGACACGCTCGGCTGCAACGGCGGCAACATCGCGCGCACCCCTGTGGTCGATGCGCTCGCCGCCGACGGTGTGCGCTACGAGCGCGCCGTACCGCAATCCGTGGTGTGCATGCCGTCGCGCTCCACCATGCTCACCGGACAGTACCCCAGCACGCACGGCGTCTGGATGAACGGCGTGCCGTTGCCCGTGGACGCGCCCTCGGTGGCAGCGTTGCTGTACCGCGCCGGGTATCGCACCGCGCTGGTGGGCAAGCCGCACTTCGAGCCGTTCCTCGATCCCTTCGGCAAGTTCACCGAGAACGTGTTGGCGGGCCAGGGTCGCGAGACCGCGGAGAACCAGCCGTGGTTCGATGGCACCACCGGACCCCACCGCGGTTTCGAGCACCTCGAGTTCTCCACCCATGGCGGTGCCGGACAACTGCACTACGCCCGCTGGCTGATGGCCAATCACCCCGAAGCCATCGGCATGTTCTATCCGGTGCTCGATTCAACGTTCGAGGTCAATGCGACGGGTGGCGGCGAGACGGGCGCACCTCAGGTGCATATCAACCCGATGCCCAAGGAGTGGTACCACACCGACTGGGTGGCCGATCGCACCATCTCCTGGCTCGACTCGTTGCAGGCCGACGACGACTGGTTCTGCTGGATGAGCTTCCCCGATCCCCATCATCCCTGGGATCCGCCCGCAGCCGAGACCGCTCGCATCAACTGGCGCGATGTCGATCTGCCCGCCAACTACCCCACCACCGCTGCCGAGCGTGAAGCCATCCTCGATGCCAAGCCGCGCCACTGGCGCATGTGGTACGACGGCGAACTCGTGTCGAACTATGAAGCGCCCAAGCACTGGGTGCCGGCCACGCTCACCACCGATCAGCTCCGCGAGGTCACCGCCCTGAACGCCGTGGAGTGCGAGCTCATCGACGAGGCGCTGGGGCGCGTGATGGCGGCGATCGCTGCCCGTGGTTGGGGCGACGATGTCGACGTCATCTTCACCACCGATCACGGCGAACTCGGCGGCGACTTCGGGCTGATGTTCAAGGGGCCGTACCACGTCGATGGCCTCATGCGCCTGCCGCTGATCTGGCGTCCCGCCAAGTCGGCCGGCCTCACCCCGTCGGTGGTGTCGCGGCCCGTTGGCCTGGTGGATCTTGCACCCACGTTCTGCACGATTGCCGGTCTGGAGCCGGCTCCGTGGATGCAGGGCAAGCCGTTGCCCGTGCACGACACCGATGCTGACGCCCGCGGCCACGACAAGGTGCTCACCGAATGGGACAGTGAACTGTTCGGCGTGGCCGTGCACCTGCGCACCATCACCCGCGGTGGGTGGGTTTGTACCGCCTACAAGCCCGGGTACGTGCACGATGGCAGCGAGGGCGAGCTGTACAACCTCACCGAGGATCCGTTCCAACGCAACAACCTGTGGGACAACCCCGCTCATGCCGCAACGCGCAGCGATCTGCTGGCCGATCTCTGGGACAGCCAGCCGCCGGTGCATACGCCGCACATGCCACTGATTGCGCCGGTGTGAGCGCCTACTGGCACAGCCGGTGGCCGGGCGAGGACGGCGGCCCGCGCCGTCAACAGGTGCCCCTGTTCGGGCCTGGGCTCGACATCCGGCCCGGCTCACAGGCAACGGTCACGTCACGCGACGCAATGGCCTCGACCATGGTGGTGCTGCGCGAACCCGGTGAGGTGTACTTGCTGCGTCACACGATGGGCGTCGACACCGTGTCGTGGGTCGAGCAGATCGACCCCGAGACACTCGAGCCGATTCGTCGTTCGCCCGATCTCCCGGGTGGGCCGATGTGGCCCGGTGGCATGGCCGCCCACGCCAATGGGTCGCTGTACGTGGTGTTCGGCCGCTACGCCCACCGGCTCTCGCCCGAACTCGAGGTGCTGGCCACGCGCGAGCTGCCCCGCGATCGGCCGTACAACAGTTTTGCGATCATGCCCGACGGGCACATTGCCACCAAGGACTTCGCCGGCGAGCGTCCGCTGGCGAACGCCGAGACCGATGTTCCATCGAACTCGGAACTCCTGATCCTCGAGCCTGACGAGCTCGAGATCGTGGCCCGCCTCGAGCTGCCCGAGGCCTCGATCGCGCGGATCTCGATGGCCAGCGACGACATCTACGTGGTCGGTGAGTACAGCCTCATGCGCATCAAGTGGAACGGTGCGCTGACGCTCGATGACGACTTCAACGTTCGGTATCGCACGCTGCCGGGGCAGACATACGGCTGGGATCCGGTGATTGCCGCAAGCGCAGCATGGTTCCTCGACAACGGTGAGGGCGGTACGCGCTACGCGGGCACGATGCGCGGCGCTGGGATCTCTGAGGCGCCCTTGCATCTCGTGCGCATCGATCTGGTCACGGGTGCGGTCACGCTCACCGAGATCTGCGGCCTGCCGAACGGCCTCATCGTCAACCCGCCACTCATCGACCCTCGGCGGCAGATTGCCGTTGGCTACGACAGCGGCAATGGTGTGATGGCAGCGTTCTCGTTCGACGATGCCGGCGTGTTGACGCCGTTGTGGAGTCGCGAGCAGAACCATGCCTGCCACATGATGATGTTCGCCGATTCGGGAGAATTGGTCACCAACGATCACGACCCCACCCGGTTCATGGATCAGTTCGTGGTGCTCGACATCACCACCGGCAACGAGTTGTTGCGGGCCGATTCGGGCAGCCCCGCACAGTCGGTGTTGTTCCCGGCCCCCGGATTCGATCGCGATGTGTACCTGTGCACCTTCACCACCGTGAGCCGACTTCTGGTTCGTTGACGTGCCCGCCCGGTAGCGTCGTGTGCCGAACCCCGAGGACGTCGTGCAAGCCTTTTTGATCAGTTTTGGCATCATCTTCGTCGCCGAACTCGGCGACAAGAGCCAATTGATGGCAATGACCTTTGCCGCCCGCTACAAGGCGTCGACGATCCTCATCGCCATCACGGCGGCAACCGCATGTGTTCATTTGTTCAGCGTGCTCATCGGTGCCGCACTCGGTGTGGCCATGCCCACCAAGACGATCTCCATCGTTGCCGGCGTCGCCTTTTTGGTCTTTGCGGCATGGACGCTGCGCGGCGACAAGCTGTCCGACGACGAGCAGGCCCAGGCCGCCAAGAGCACACGCTCGGTCCTGCTCACCGTCGCCGCAGCGTTCTTTCTGGCCGAGCTGGGCGACAAGACCATGCTCGCCACCATCACACTGGCCACCAAGAACGGCCTGGTCGGCACCTGGGTGGGCTCCACCCTTGGCATGGTCGCTGCTGATGCGCTGGCCATCGTGGTCGGCCAGCAACTCGGTGCCCGCCTGCCCGAGCGCACCGTCAAGATCGGTGCGGCGATCACCTTCGTGGTGTTCGGCGTGATCCTGATTGTCGAGGGTGTCAGGTGACGAGGGTCAGGTGATTTCGGTGCCGTTGGGTCGGTGGGTGTGCCAGTTGCCGTTGGTGTCGCGGGTGGTGGTGTAGCCGCGGGTTTTCCAGCGGTTGTGTCTGGGGCAGAGCGGGGCTGCGTTGGCGATGTTT
>CAFBLP010000042.1_pt1 | contig 26660 bp, 25 predicted proteins | sample 7268181 | NCBI WGS metagenome assembly CAFBLP01 (sample SAMEA6814034, study PRJEB35770) | freshwater metagenome | biome: Freshwater; feature: Freshwater reservoir; material: water | place: Czech Republic | collected 2017-05-23 | depth 30m m | reverse complement strand
GCGTTGCGCACCTGCGCACCGGCATCGTGCTGTCACCAACGGGTGGCGCGTTGGCCAAGCAGCTGCCCCTGTTCAAGTTCGGTCTCGGGGGCAAGTTCGGCAACGGCCGGCAATGGCAGAGCTGGATCACACTCAACGACGAGGTCGGCGCGATCATCCATCTGCTCTCTGGCGATGTGCGCGGCCCGGTCAACCTCACTGCGCCGAACCCGACGACCCAGAGCGAGTTCACCAGGACCCTGGGCCGCGTCCTGCACCGGCCCACGTTCATGCCCATCCCCTCGTTCGGCCCCAAGCTGCTGCTGGGCGGCGAACTGGCCGATGCGCTGTTGTTCACGGGGCAAAAGGTGCTCCCGCGGGTGTTGACGGCAAGTGGCTACACCTTCCACCACGACACGCTCGAGCCCGCCCTGCGCAGCCTGCTCGACCGACCGGCCGCATGACCGACGCCATCATCGTTGGCGCCGGGTTGGCTGGCCTCGCAGCAGCCCGCACCCTGTCACGCGCCGGCAAGTCGGTGATGGTCCTCGAAGCGTCCGATGGCATCGGTGGACGCGTCCGCACCGACCTCGTCGACGGCTTTCGGCTCGACCGTGGCTTTCAGGTCCTGCTCACGGCGTACCCCGAACTGGCCCGGCAACTCGATGTCGAAGCCCTCGACCTGCAACGCTTCGAACCGGGCGCACTGGTGTGGATGGGCACCAGGGGCCACATCGTCAGCGACCCGTTCCGGCGACCCGGCCAGGCATTCAGCACCGCATTTGCACCCATCGGCTCGGTGTTCGACAAGCTCCGCGTGGCCGGCCTGCGGCACCGTGTGCGCCGCGGTAAAGCGTCACGTCTGCTGCGCGGCGCCGACCTGCCCACGATGACCGCCCTCGTCTCGATGGGCTTCTCCACTCGAATGGTCGAGCGGTTCTTCCGGCCGCTCGTCGGGGGCATCCAGCTCGACCCATCGCTGCAGACCTCGAACCGGATGTTCGAGATCATTTTCCGGTCGTTGTCCGAAGGTGACTCTGCGGTGCCGGCGCTCGGCATGCAAGCCATCCCGCAGCAGTTGGCCGCAGCCCTCCCCGACGGCGCCATCCATCTCGACAGCCCGGTGCAGGCAGTTGCCCCGGGCAGCGTCACCTTGGTCGACGGCACGGTGCACCGCGCCACCGCCATCATCGTCGCCGCCGAGGGGCCCGCCGCAAGCCGACTGCTGTCGTTGCCCGAGGTGGGATCACGCTCGGCCGGTTGCGTGTATTTCGCGGCTCCCGTCGCTCCGACCGACAAGCGGTTCATCGTGCTCGATGGCCGCAACTCAGGACCTGCCCTGAACGTGGCGGTGATGAGCAACGTGGCGCCCACATATGCGCCACCGGGTCAACACCTCATCGCTGCGGCGCTGCCCGGCGTCACCGACGGCGATCTCGAGTCGCTGGTACGCGCCCAGTTGCGCGGCTGGTGGGGCGAGCAGGTAGATGCATGGCGACACCTGCGCACCTACCGCATCGCCCATGGCCAGCCCGACCAGTCGCCGCCATTCGCCCCGAAACAGCGAGTTGCGCTCGGTCGCGGCATGTTCGTGTGCGGCGATCACCGCGACACAGGCTCCATCCAGGGAGCGCTGTTCTCCGGCCGTCGTTGCGCTGAGGCCGTGCTCGATCACCTGATCGACATCGACTGAGGACCGCCGGCGGGGTCGCCCTCGTCCGGGCGACCCTGCTCTGGCGATGGAGTACCGGAATGCTCAGACTCTGGCGGCCTCAATGTCCAACTGGATCTTCACCTTTTCGCCGATGAGCACGCCGCCGGTCTCCAGGGCCACGTTCCACTCGAGTCCCCACTCCTTGCGATTGATCTCGGCCTCGGCGCTGAATCCGGCCTTGGTGTTGCCCCACGGATCGGTGCTCACGCCTTCGAACTCGAGTGCGAAGGTCACGGGTCGCACCACACCCTTGATCGTGAGGTCGCCGGCGAGCGCGTATCCGTCGCCCGCGACCGTCAGTGCCGTGCTGTTGAAGGTCATCGAGGGGAACTGCTCCACGTCGAAGAACTCAGCGCCGGTCAGGTGGGCGTCGCGCCCCTGATCGCCGGTGGTGATCGATGCCATCTCGACGCTGGCCTCGAGCCGGGCGTCCGCCACGTTCTCGCCCACCGTGAGGGTGCCGGTGAACGCACCGAAGCGGCCGCGGACCTTTGACACCATGAGATGACGAACAGCGAAGCTGACGCTGGAGTGCGACGGGTCGACGGCCCAGACGCCGGGGGTGAGGACGGATGGGATGGCGGTTGACAGTGCGGACATTTCGGGTCTCCTCGTGTATTTGTTTGTGCTCTCAATGATTGTAAGCGCAAATATATCTGCTCACAACTATTGCCCCCCACAAACTCCTGTAGGCTTTTCGGATGACTTCAGGACGTCTCACGGCGACCGAGATGCGGGCCTGGCGGGCCTACGCCGAGACCATCGACCATCTGCGCGCGGCGCTCGAGGCCGACCTCGTGCCGCACGGGCTGTCGTTGGGCGACTACGAGGTGCTGGTCATCCTCAGCGAATCCGTCGACGGCCGGCTCCGCATGTGCGACCTGTCCAATGAACTCGGCCTGTCGCCCAGTGGCCTCACCCGCCGGCTTGATGGTCTGGTGAAGGCCGACTACGTGGCCCGCACACAGGGCACCAGCGATCGACGGGTCATGTACGCCTCCATCACCTCCGAGGGCAGGCACGCCCTCCAGCGCGCAGTCCCCGATCACGTCCGCAGCGTCCGCACGCACCTCATCGACCGCCTCACGCCTGCACAGGTGACGGCGCTCGGCGATATCTTCCGGGCCGTCGGCGATGGCCTGGGGCGCCAGTCCCGCTCTGGCACCTAGCATGTCGGGCACTATGGCCCTTTCTTCGCCCGGCTCACTTCCCGCAGGCTTTCACTGCCATGTCGCCAACATCGGCATCAAGGACGCCACCAACGATTTCGTCGTGGTGGCCGCGGATGGTCCGTGCGCGGCCGCCGCGGTCTTCACGCAGAGCCGCTTCGCCGGCCCCAGCGTGCTGGTGAGCCGCGACCACATCGCCGATCACAGTGCCCGCGCCGTGGTGGTCATCTCGAAGAACGCGAACGTCGCCACCGGCCCACAGGGCCTGTCCAACGCGAACGAGGTCGTCGCAGGCGTTGCCGCTGCACTCGGGTGCGCCCCCAGCGATGTACTGATCGCTTCCACCGGTGTGATCGGTCGGCAATATCCCATGGATCACGTTCGGGCCGGCCTCGCCGCGCTCACGCCGCCGTTCACCGGCACCGCTGCCATCGATGTCGCCACCGGCATCATGACCACCGACACCGTTGCCAAGGTGGCCACTGCAGCGGTGGCAGGGTCCGACGCCGTCGTGGTCGGTGTCGCCAAGGGTGTCGGCATGATCGAGCCGAACATGGCCACGTTGATCACGCTCATGTTCACCGACGCCCAGATCGATGCCCACGTGCTCGATGCCATCTTCCGCCGGGTGATCGGGCGCACCTTCAACTGCGTGTCCATCGATACCGACACCTCCACCAGCGACACGGCCATCGTGTTGGCCAGCGGTTCTGCAGGCGCGGTCGATCTCGTGGCCTTCGAGGCCGCACTGCACGACGTGGCGCTGTCGCTCACCAAGCAGGTGGCACGCGACGGCGAGGGCGCCGAGAAACTCATCGAGGTGCACGTCGATGGGGCGCGTGACCACGATCAGGCCAAGCGCGTCGCCAAGGCCATCGTCAACTCACCACTGGTGAAGACGGCGGTGCATGGCGCCGACCCCAATTGGGGCCGTGTTGCCATGGCCGTGGGCAAGTGCAGCGACGAAACCGACATCCACGAATCGAACGTGGTCATCCGCTTCGGGACACAGGAGTGCTTCCCCAGCCAGGTCGACCCGACCGGGCTCGAGGCACTCAGCGCCTACCTACGCGGCGACGAGGTACTGATCCATGTCAGCCTCGGCATCGCCGATGGCACTGCCACCGTGTGGGGTTGCGACCTCACCGATGGCTACGTGCACATCAACGCCGATTACACCACCTGAACCGCTGGCCCTGCGGCGCCACGGCCGCCAAGGCAACGGTCACTTCGGTGGCATACGGATGCCACCGTCGACGCGGATGGTCTCGGCGTTCATGTAGCTGTTGGTGATGCACTCGACCACCATGCTGGCCAACTCGGTGCCCTCGCCGAGACGGTGCGGGAACAGCACACCCTTTTCGAGCTGCGCCTTGAAGGCCTCGCTGCCTTCGCCCTGGCCGTAGATCGGGGTATCGATCAGGCCGGGTGCGACAGTGTTGACCCGGATGCCCGAGGCCGACAGGTCGCGTGCGACCGGCAGGGTCATACCGACCACGCCGCCCTTGGACGCCGAGTAGCTGGCCTGGCCGATCTGGCCGTCGAATGCAGCGACGGAGGCGATGTTGACGATTGCGCCACGCTCGCCGTATTCGAGCGGCTCGGTCTGGCTCATTGCCGTGGCGGCCAGACGGATGCAGTCGAACGTGCCGATGAGGTTGATTGCGATGACCTTCTTGAACGCATCGAGGTTGGCGGCGGAGTCGTAGCTGCCGTCCTTGCCGATGGTGCGCTGGGCCCAGCCGATGCCGGCCGAGTTCACGAGCACGCGCAACGGGCCCATGCTCTTGGCCATCTCGATGGCGTTGATGATGTCGTCGGTCTGGGTGACATCGACCTTGCAGAACGCGCCGCCGATCTCGGTGGCGAGCGCCGAGCCACGATCCTCCTGGAGGTCGGCCACGACCACCTTGGCGCCCTTGCTGGCGAGCAGACGAGCGGTGGCGGCTCCGATACCCGAAGCTCCACCCGTGACAATTGCGCTAACACCGTTCAGATCCATCGGGCAAGGCTAGGCAACCCTGGGCACCGACGACGACTCCAGCGGGCCTAGAAGAGCGTGAGCGGACCGCCGGCCTCGGCGCTGTCGACCGACTCGGCACCGAACGGACCCTTGCTGGCGGCAACAGCCAGCTGGTCGACGAGATCGTTCATACGGTTGCCGCTGTGCCCCTTGACCCAGCGGAACACGGGTTGGCGCACCTTGACCAACTCGATCAGCGGGATCCACAGGTCGGTGTTCGCCACGGGTTGCTTTTGCGAGTTGCGCCAGCCGTTGCGTTCCCACTTGGCCCACCATCGGGCGTGGAAACAATTCACCACATAGGTGGAGTCGGACACGATGGTGATCTCGCCGGGCAACGCGCGCAGCGCCTCGAGGGCTGCCTGCACCTCCATGCGCTGGTTCGTCGAGTGCGCGGCTCCCCCAGAACCACAGGGCGAGCCATCTGGGGCAACCGCCCACGCCCAGCCGCCGGGACCCGGGTTCCCGGCGCAGGCACCGTCGGTGTAGACCTCAATCACACATCCTCGATCACTCTGTTCTCGACCTGCTGGCACCAGCTGGTCCCGTGCGGCGCACGACGACCCGTATGGATCACGCACGAGTTTGCCACCACCGGGCACTACCCACGGGTAACCCTGCCAGACTGATCCCATGATTTTTGACGGATTCGTCGACCAGCTCCCCGACACCGATCCAGGCGAGACACAGGAGTGGCTCGACAGCCTCGATGCCGTCATCGACGTGCACGGCAAGACCCGCGCCCGCTTCCTGCTCAGCAAGCTGCTCGAGCGTGCCCGCGCCTCGCAGGTCAGCTTCCCGGCCACGGTCAGCACCCCGTACGTCAACACCATCCCGCGTGAACGCGAGCCGTGGTTCCCGGGCGACAGCCATCTCGAGCAGCGCGTCCGCGCCTTCATCCGCTGGAACGCAGCGATGATGGTCGTGCGGGCCAACACCTTTGCCGAGGGCGTCGGCGGCCACCTGTCCACGTTCGCCTCCAGCGCCAGCCTGTACGAGATCGGCTTCAACCACTTCTTCCGCGGCAAAGACGACGGCACCGCCGGCGACCATGTGTACTTCCAGGGCCATGCTGCCCCTGGCGTGTATGCCCGAGCGTTCCTCGAGGGTCGTTTCAGCGAGGACGACCTCGACCACTTCCGCCGCGAGATCGGCCGCGAGGGCCAGGGCCTCAGCAGCTATCCCCACCCCCGTCTGATGCCCGAGTTCTGGGAGTTCCCCACGGTCAGCATGGGCCTTGGACCGCTCACCGCGCTGTACCAGGCGCGCTTCAACCGGTACATGCACAACCGCCGCCTCGACGACACCAGCCAGAGCCGTGTGTGGGCGTTCCTCGGTGACGGCGAATGCGACGAGCCCGAGACCCTGGGCTCGATTTCGCTGGCCAGCCGCGAGAAGCTCGACAACCTGGTCTTCGTGGTCAACTGCAACCTGCAGCGCCTCGACGGTCCCGTCCGCGGCAACGGCAAGGTCATCCAGGAACTCGAGGCCGTGTTCCGCGGCGCCGGCTGGAACGTGATCAAGGTGATCTGGGGCTCGAAGTGGGACGACCTGCTCGCCAAGGACACCGACGGCGTGCTGTTGGACCAGATGAACACCACCGTCGACGGCGAGTTCCAGCGGTACTCGGTCGAGAACGGCAACTACATCCGAGAGAACTTCTTCGGCCCCGACCCACGGCTGCGCCAAATGGTCTCGCACCTCAGCGACGACGAGTTGCTCAACCTGCCCCGCGGCGGGCACGACTACCGCAAGCTCTACGCCGCCTACAAGGCTGCGGTCGACAACCTCGGCTCCGGGGCCCCCACGGTCATCCTCTGCAAGACCATCAAGGGCTGGACGCTCGGGCCCGGCGTCGAGGGCCGCAACGCCACCCACCAGATCAAAAAGCTCACCAAGGCGCAGCTCATCGACCTGCGCGACCGGTTGTTCCTGCACGACGAGATCCCCGACAGCGCCTTCGACAACGGCGGGCTGCCGTACTACCGCCCCGCCGAGGACAGCATCGAGTACCAGTACATGATGGAGCGCCGCCGGGCGCTCGGCGGCAGCATCCCCAAGCGCGTCACCAAGAGCCGACGCCCCATCGAGATGCCCGATGACGAGGTCTTCGACGAACTGCGCGGCGGCTCGGGCGATCAGGCGGTGAGCACCACCATGGGCTTCACCCGCCTGTTGCGCAGCCTCGCCCGCGATCCCCACATCGGCGAGCGCATCGTGCCCATCGTGCCCGATGAGGCGCGCACGTTTGGTATGGACGGCCTGTTCCGTGAGTTCAAGATCTACGCCTCACAGGGCCAGAAGTACCAGCCGGTCGATCACGACCTGCTCATGTCATACGCCGAGTCCAGCGACGGCCAGATCCTGGAGGAGGGCATCACCGAGGCCGGCTCGCTCGCCAGCTTCATTGCCGCCGGCACTGCGTACGCAACACGCGGCGTGCCAATGGTGCCGTTCTACACCTTCTATTCCATGTTCGGCTTCCAGCGCGTCGGCGACCTCATCTGGCAGGCGGCCGATGCGCGTACCAAGGGCTTCCTGCTCGGGGCCACCGCAGGGCGCACCACGCTGATGGGCGAGGGCCTGCAGCATCAGGACGGACACAGCCTGGTGTTGGCCAGCACCGTTCCGGCCTGCCAGGCGTTCGACCCGGCGTTCGCGTACGAGGTCGCCGCCATCGTGCGTGCCGGATTGCATCGCATGTACGGACCGCAGTCCGACGACGTGTTCTATTACCTCACGCTCTACAACGAGACCTATGCCATGCCAGCCGCGCCACCGCGCGACGGGGTCGACGAAGAGATCGTGCGCGGCCTCTATCGCTTCCAGGACGCCCCGGCCGCTGCCGCTCAGGCAACGCTGTTGTTCTCCGGCTCCGCTCAGGGCGCCGTGCGCCAGGCCGCCGCCGACCTGCTCGCCCACTACGACGTGGGCGCCGAGCTGTGGTCGGCCACGTCGTACAAGTCGCTGCGCGAAGAGGCGCTGGCCACCGAGCGGTGGAACCGGCTGCACCCCGCAGAGCCCGCCCGGATGCCGTTGGTCGCGAACCTGCTGTCGCCATCCCCCGGCCCGATCATCGCCACCACCGACTTCATGAAGATCGTGCCCGAGCAGGTCGCCCGGTTCCTGCCCGACCGCCATTTCGTCTCGCTCGGCACCGACGGCATGGGCCGATCCGACACCCGCGAGGCCCTGCGCCACCACTTCGAGGTCGACGCTGGCAACGTGGTGGTTGCCACCCTGTCAGCGCTGGCGTCCACCGGCGCCGTATCGGCACAGGCCGTTGCCGACGCGATCCGGCGTTACGGCATCAACCCCGAGGCACCGGACCCGTCGGTGGCCTGACCGGCGGTCTCGGCCACCTCGCGGTCATCGAGATCGCCGCGGTTATCAAGGTCTGGACGGTCATCAAGGTCTGCACGGTCATCAAGTTCGCCGCGCAACAGCGCGTTGGCCTCGGCCAGATCTCGGATCCGTTCGTGCAGGCCGGAGACGCTGATGGACAGCTGCATACACATCGCCACCACGAACGCCACGGCGACCACCAGGAACACCGCCGTGCCGGTCATCGAGAACCACTTCGCAATCGGGCTCACCAACGGCGTGAGCAGCGACGAGGCGATCACCGCCAGCGAGACCGCTACCCAGCCCGACGCATAGTGGAACGACAGCTTGCGCTGATGGGCCAGTTTGGCCGTGATGAACAGCATGCCGGCGCCGCACACGAAGATGACGCCGCCCTGCTTCACGATATCGGTCATGAGCTCATGGTACGTGAGCCGGGCACTACGCTGGGGGCAATGTCCGCTCCCTGCGTCACGGCACCGCGATGACCATTGGATCGACGGTACGCACACTGCTGGGGCCACGGCTCGAACAGGTGGCAGCCAACGCCTACCGGCGCATGTTCGTCGATCTCGATACGGTGGCGGCCACTGTCGCCGGCCTCGGCTCGTTCGAGAACGTGATCGAGGTCGGATGCGGCGAGGGGGCGCTGATGACCCGGCTGCTCGATGCGCTGGCGCCGACGGCCCAGGGATTCGGCATCGATATCGCAGTCAACCCGGGGCACAACTACGCCGGGAACAACACAAACGTGGAGTTCCGCCAGGCCGACGTTGCCGACATCGTCGGCGAAGGACGCCGTTTCGATCTGGTGGTGGTGTCCGACGTATTGCACCACATCCCCCCAGCCGACCGGCGCGGCTTTCTGGAATCGTGCCGCTCGCTCCTGGCACCGGGCGGCACCGTGGTCGTGAAGGAATGGGTGCGCCGGCGCAACCTCGCACATGCTGCGGCCTACGGCAGCGACCGCTACATCAGCGGCGACACGACCGTGGCGTTCTACACCGAGAGCGAACTCGAGCGGTTGTTCGCCGATGTGTTCTGTCACAATCGGGCGCCGTTCTCACGGGCCTACGCCCGCCCGCACCGCAACAACGTGATCCTGGCTGCCAGCGTGGCCGGCGGCGAAGACTGACTAGCTCCACCAGCCGTTGACGTCGATGATCACGTTGGCGTCGGTCGACACGAACACACACAGTTGGCCAGCGGCCGACAGCGGGAGCTGAGCGCCGTTGGCGATGGCCGCACCGGCTTCGAAGTTCACGTTCGAGGTCGTTGGCCGTGCGCCGCACTGCCAGACCGTCAGGAACCCCGCCGTTGCGGCGCCGACGACGGTGAAGTTGGCCGAGACAGCCTTGGCGTTGCTGGCGATACCCCGGTTGCCGGCGACCTGCACCACCACGGTGTGCCCGGTCAAGATGGGCTGGCCACCGGTGCCTGCATTCATCTCGGGACGGAACCGGTCGCGGGTATCGACCAACCGGAAGGGCGCACTCGGGGTGAACATCAGGGTGGCCGCTGCCTTCACGTAGCCCGTCACATCGACGAGCAGGTCGACGTTGGTGGACACGTACAGGCAGACGGTGCCGTCCTTGGAGACCGGGGCAACCACGTTGTTCGGCTTCACCGTGTACGGGACGGGGTTCAGGCTCGACACCGTCGGGCGATCAGCGTCGCACGGGTACACCGTGACGAAGCCTGGGTTGTCGGGGAAGATGCTGGTCACATTGAGCATGACGGCGCTGGCACCCACGGGGATGCCGGCAACGCCGGTGACCCGCAGCGGGGTGGTGGACCCAGCCATCAGTCGACCGGGCGCACCCTGCGGAACTCTGGTGTCCATCAAGCGGGTGGGCGTCACCGAGGCGAGACGACCGGAGGCGGTGGATGCGTAGTAACCGTTCACATCGACGATCAGGTCGGTTCCCGCCGAGGAGAACACGCAGATGCCGCCGGTGGCATCGAGCGGCACGCTGGCACCGTTGGGGACCACTTGACCGACGCCATAGTTCAACGTGGACACGGTGGGTCGATCCGAGCAGTTCCACACGCTCAGGTAGCCACCAGCATCGGGGCCCGCCACCGTGAAGTTGGCGCTGATCGCCTCGGCGCCGGCAGGAACGCCGCCGCGCCCGGTGATCTGGATGCGGCGCTGCTGGCCGGCGTAGATGTGCGAGGTGCCGAGGTTCAACCGGGTGTCGACCACGCGTGTCGGAGCGACCGGCTGCAGTCCACCACTGTCGCCAACCGCTGTCGTGGTCGGGAGTGGTTGCACGCCGCTGGCGGCGGTCGGGTCAACAGTGAAGCTCCAATTGACCGCACGGTTGGGCGTGAACAGCGCCACCGAGTAGGTGTCCGATGCCAACCGGGCACGGGGAATCACCACGACCACGTTGTTGGCAGCGAGAATCTGAGAAGCGACGCCGGTGGTGTTGAACTGGGTGAGCACACACACATCGAGCTGGCCCGACGCTGCGCCGCGTATCGCTGCCGCAGCGTTACCGGTGAGGGCCTCGGGCATCAGCGCCAGCACTGGCAGCCCGGCTGCACCGGTCCACCCGCAGAACGTCAGCGGGTTGGGGCTCTCGGTGATGAACTGGCTGAGGTTGGTGGTCATGCCGTTGCCGGGGAACAGGATCGGCTCGGTCTGGTTCGAAGGACCACTGAGCCCGCGGAGCACGTCGAGGGTGGCAGCGGAGCGCCACGGCGATGTTGCCGTGTTGTCGCACTGCCCGAAGCCGACCGTTTGCAGGTTGGGGCGCAACACACCAACGGTGTGGAACGGGCCGGTCATCCACAACTCGATGTGCTGGCGCGCCTCGATGCCGTACACGCTCGACACGGCGACGTTGCCGCTGTTGCCGGCGATATCGCCGCTGTCGGTATAGCCGGGCAGCCCAGGGATCTCGTCGTGGGAGATGCCGTTCTGCAGCATGTAGCAGGAGTGGTTGTATGCCCCCGCCGAGAACGTGGGGTTCTCGCTCACGGGCGCCAGGTTCGACATGGCCCGGTAGTAGTTGACCGTGGTGAGCCACGATGCGTCCGGAGGGATGAACGGCGGGTTGGCGTCGGCCGACACGATGGAGTTCGTTGCGCCTACGCCGAGGACTGCCGACAGCAGCACCGCCGCATGCCGCACCCAATTGCGAGTTGTTCGCCTCATCAGTTTCCTCAATCCGTATTCCCGACCTACGTTCTTCTTCGACCAGTGCCAAGGCTCACTTGAGCGTTCTCTGCGCTTCTTGAAGTGGCCTTGACGATCAACTGGGGCCCCACGGACCGTGCAGGCACCCGAGTACCATCAACGGCTATGGCTCGAACCAGCGGATCGCTGTACATCACCGGGAACCCCGTCGCCGATCGCCTGCTCAACACCGACGGAACCGCCCTGCTCATCGGCATGCTGCTGGATCAGCAAGTGCCCATGGAATGGGCATTTGCGGGGCCGAACACGCTCAAGACCCGCCTCGACCACCTCGATCCGCGGCGCATCGCAGCGATGGACGTGGAGGAATTCGTGTCCGTTTGCTGCGAAAAACCGGCGATCCACCGCTTTCCCGCCTCGATGGGGCGACGAATCCACGAGCTCTGTGCTGCCGTGGTGGCCGACTACGCCGGCAAGACCGACCGCATCTGGACAGACGCCACCGACGGCGCCGCCCTGTATGCCCGGCTGCGCGCCCTGCCGGGGTATGGCGACGAGAAGGCGAAGATCTTCATCGCCCTGCTGGGCAAGCGCCAGGCAGTGCAACCGCTGGGGTGGCGCGAGGCCGCAGGCAAGTTCGGCGACACCGTTGCCCGTTCGGTGGCCGACATCGATTCGCCCGAGTCGCTCGGCGCGGTCCGCGAATGGAAGAAGGCCCAGAAGGCGGCCAAGCTCGACAAGCAGGACCGACCCGCCTGAGGCCCGGTTCTGGTCCTGGCACGGGTCTGGTCCCGGCCCGAGTCTGGTCCTGGCCCGGGTCTGGTCAGGACCCAGCCTGATCGGGCCACGGCAGGGCGGGGTGCAGCGCACGCAGCTGTGCCAGCGATTCATCGATCCACAGGTTGGTGAGACCGATCATCGAGCCGGTCTGCACCCGGTACCGGCCGAGCATCTCGGGCACCAGCACACCACGCTCGCCGCTACTGGCGAGGCGCAGCCACAGCTCCCAATCCTCCCACCCGAACACCAACGCGTCACCGGTGCGGTAGCCGCCAACGGCGTGTAGCACATCGCGTCGGATCATCGCCTGGGCATCGATGTAGTTGGCGGCGCACAACCACTCCGGGTTCCACGCAAAGGCGCTGCGCACATTGCGCCCGGCGCCGAAGTCCTCGAGCGCCGAGTAGGCAAAGGCTGCCCCGGGATCGCGCTGCAACGCGTCGGCCAACCGCCGTAGGCAGGTGGGATACACAAGGTTGTCGGCGTCCATCACCATCACCATCGGCGCCCTACACACCGCGAGGCCCGTGTTCCTGGCCGCGGCGAGCCCCTCGTTGGCATCCTTGGCCAGCAGCACCATGCACTCCCCCGGGTGGCTGGCCAGATAGCCGCGAGCCACTGCTCGGCTGTGGTCGGTTGCGTGATCCTCGACGATCACCACCTCCAGCCGTACGCCGACACTCGCCACGATGCTGTCGAGCGTCTCGGCGACCAGGTGCTCGTAGTCGTACAACGTGACGAGCACCGACACCTCTGGGATCTCGCCAGCCGCCACCTGCGCTGCATAGGCGGGCGTCTCGGTGCGTTCGATGTGTTGGGGTGCATTGTGATGCAGCAACGACTGAGCGGCCTCCAGACGGCGCAGGGCATCGCTGTCGGCCAGGGCAATGGCCTTGGCCCGGCTGAGGATGTCGGCATACGGTCGGAACACGCCGAGCCGCCTCGGCCCACCCGCGCGACCCTCCTGCAGACGCCACGAACCCCTCCGGTAGGCGCCGCTGGCCACATGCGCACCAACCAACGGGAGCACCGTTGATTCCACCAGCGCCAGCGCCGGCCGCAGGGCATCGCACAGGGCCAGATCGACGGTGACTGCCTGACGGGCGGCGTGCGAGACCCGATCGACACGCTGCGGGTCGGCGAGCAGCAGTGCCACGGTGTCGGCCAGTGCCTCGATCGGCGAGCTGATGAAATGCGTCCCGGCCTCCAACGGGGCGTGCCCCTCGGATGGCTCGCTCACGACCACGCACCCGTTCGCCATGGCCTCGACCATGCGAACCCATTCGAAGTACGCCGGTGGCTCGGCACCCGGCGGCATCTCGGTGCTGCGGTCACGATGCACGTTGAGCAGCAGTCGGGACCGCCGCAGCAGCTGATGCTTGGCATCACCGAAGACAACGCCCGGCGTGTTCGGCCCGACAGGCTTGTCGAACGGGAAGAGGCGCAGCTCGCTGTGACGGTTCCACAGCACCGGGGCCAGCCCTGCGAGCGCTGCGCCGCGACGGGAGTCGAGGCTGCCCATGAACAGCAGATCGACATCGCGCGAGGGCCATGACCCGGCGCTCATCGATGCCACAGCACCGAAGGGAAGGCGGTGTGCGTTCACCCCGGCCGACCGCAGCGCCGCCGTGCCGTGCTCGTTGATGTCGAAGGCCAGCAGCCCGCGACGCGCCGCCTCCATCGAGAGCCGGAACCAGGGTGTGCCGGGCTGTTCGGTGCAGATGCACACGCTCGCGGCTGCGGCACGCTGCAGGTCGGCCGTAGATGCATCGGACAGCACGAAGAACTCATGTGGTGCCACCACCAGATTGATGCTTCCGTCAGGCTGGGGCAGACGGTCGGTCACCAACGACGCAGCACGCCCGAGTGCCGACGCGGCCTCCACGAACGCAGCCGCGATGTCGCGCATGAACTCGTTGCCGCGGGAGGCAACGAACACGTTGACCGGCACAGCAGCCGTGGGTTCTGCTGGTGGCGGCGCACCGACAGGGGGGCGCACTCGATTCACCCGCGACGCAGGGCGTCACGCGCGTCGCGGCGCGCCTTGTTGGTGGCGCGGGTAACCACGCCGCGCTTGTCAGGATGCTTCAAGCCGTCGCGCAGGACCTGGCGGAGCAGGGTCTTGCGGCTCATCGCCACCGGGAGATCGGCGACCAGCTCGCGCACCTGCTGGCGGCGCTGCAGCGCCTCGGCTCGCAGATCGGCAATCGCAGCCTCGGCCGCCTCGACGCGCGCTCGCAGTATCCCGTTCTCGGCGCGCAACGCATCGATGGTCGCAGCATCGCGTGTGGCGTCGGTCATGGTTCAGCCCTGTGCCCGACGGCTGAGTACGGAGACCGTCTCGTTGTGGGTGAACAGCCGGCCGACCGGACGGGGAAACGGGAACGACCTGATCGACACGACCTGCAGGTTAAGCCGGGAAGCCATCCGGCGCACCGCTGGCTCATCCACGAAGCGCACGTGCGTCGGGTCGCTGGCCTGACCGCGTTCTTGCGGGGTGATCAGAATCACCCTGCCATCGGTGCACACGAAGCGGAGGTGCGCCATCACGAGGTCGTCCGCGTCGGCCTCGCTGAGGTGTTCGATCACGTGAGCGAGCAGCATCGAGTCGAAGCGGCCTTCGGTGGCGTACTCGCTGGCAGCGAACTCGTGCGGCTCGAACGCAACGAGCCCACTGGCACGACAGGTGGCGACGCATTCGGTGTTGTGATCAATGCCCACACCACGACCGTCGAGGTGCGCCAGATTGCGACCGATGCCGCAGCCGATGTCGAGCACGAACCCGGGCTGCAAGCGCCGCAGGTTCCACCGGTACGGGCGCTGCGGATCGACCACCCGCCGCAACACGCCACCCCGGCCACTGAGCCGCTGCAGGCGATGCGCGTACGCTGCGTCGCGAGTGGAGTTCGGCGGGGATGACGACACGGCCCCAGCTTACGAGCGACGCGACCGACGGCTCGCGTTATCCTCGTGACACGATGCTTCCCCCTCCGGTGATCACCTTCGCCATCCCGTATCACCGCAACATCGACTACCTCCTCGAGGCAGTGGCGAGCGTGCGGGCGCAGACCATCAGCAACTGGGAGCTTGTCATCGTCGACGACTGCGGACCCGATGATGCATCGGTGATCATCGCCGGACTTGGCGACAACCGCATCCGTTACCTGCGCAACGAGGCCAACCTCGGTCTGGCCAGCAACTGGAACGAGTGCCTGCGCCAGAGCACCACTGCGCTGGTGACCCTGTTGCACAGCGACGATCGCCTGCTGCCCGGCTATGGGGCGGCCGTGCTGTCGGCAGCCGGGCGACACCCTGATACCGCAGCGTTCTTCACCGACGCATCCATCATCGGGTCCGACGGCGCCCCGGCGCGATCCCTCCCAGATTTCGTCAAGCGGTTTGCCCACCGGCCACGCCGCGATCATCAGGTTGCGGGCGACACAGATCTGGCATCAGTCCTGGCCAACAACTACATCTTCTGTCCGACGCTGTGCTACCGAGCGTCGCTCGTCGGCACGGCACCTTTCGATCCGCGATGGTCGTTCGTGGTCGACCTCGATCACGTCACCCGGCTGTTGTTGGCAGGCCGACAGCTCTGGGGCATCCGCTCACCGCTGTACGAGTACCGACGTCACGCTTCGAATCAGACATCGTTGCTCACGGCCGACGCCACCCGCTTTGCCGAGGAGATCGCGTTGTACCGCGAGGTGGCAACTGCTGCCAAGGCCACCGGCTGGCGGCACAGTGCCCGAGCCGCCCGTCACCGGACGATGGTCCGCATGCATCTCGTGCTGCAGGTGGCCAACGACGCGTTGCACGCCCGCTTCACCCCCGCACGGGAGAAGCAACTCATGCTGTGGAACGATCTGCGGGGCGATCGTCAACACGATCGCCCGCGAGGTCGATCGGTGTGAAGGTGGGACCGATGCCCACCATCGCGCTCACACCCACGCGCACGATCTTGAACACCGAGCTGAGCGTGCCGCTGGACGGTTCGCCCGTTGAACGCTGCATGAAGTCTGCAGGCACCTCGTCTACGCGGTAGCCGGCCTTGCCCGAAGCCACGAGCACTTCGAAGGTGTCGCCCAGGTAATGAGCGGGATAGTCGCGTGCGAACTCACTGAGCAACGGCTCGTTGATGACGCGGAAACCCGACGACGTGTCATGGACCTTCACCCCACCGCGGCGATGGGCCAGCCGCGACAGCAGACTCATCGCAAACCGCCGGGCGCGATGAAGATCGTATTCGCCCGAGCCGTCAACGAATCGTGACGCGATGAGCAGGTGTGAGCCCCGAGCTTCGGCCTCGGCGACCAGGCGCGGGATCTCCTCTGGCGCATGCTGACCATCGGCGTCGCACTGCACCACACCCGTGTACCCATGTGCGAGTGCATACCGGAACCCACAGCGCAGCGCTGCCCCGATGCCCAGATTCACCGGGAGCTGCAACACGATTGCTCCGGCCTCACGCGCACGTGCGGCCGTGTGATCTGGTGAGCCGTCGTCCACCACCACGCAGGCAAAGCCCGCTGCCCTCACCCGCCTGACGATGTCGCCGACCGATGCCTCCTCACGGAAGGCCGGGATCACCACCAGGGTCGTCTTCATCGCACGTGATGCTAGTGCGACAGCCGCGATCGCAGGGGGCGACCGACTCGCCCACTCCGTTCCTTGGGCACACGCGAACCAGGCCGGGCTACGCTGCAACCGTGATCCACCCCACGGTCCGCGTGCACCAGACGGCCATCGTCGAGACCGGCGCGAGCGTGGGAGCCGGTACCGGCGTGTGGCACCACGCCCACGTGCGCTCGGGTGCTGTGGTGGGCGAGCACTGCGTGCTCGGCAAGAACGTGTACATCGACACCCAGGCCCGCATCGGTGATCGCTGCAAGATCCAGAACAACGTGAGCGTGTACCACGGGGTCGTCATCGACGACGATGTGTTCGTGGGTCCATCGGCCACGTTCACCAATGATCTCGTGCCGCGGGCGTTCAACGTGGAGTGGACCATCACCACCACCCGTGTGCTCACCGGTGCGTCAATCGGTGCAAATGCAACCATCGTGTGCGGAACAACGCTTGGCCGGTTCAGCATGGTGGCCGCCGGCGCAACAGTCACGCGAGATGTTGCCGACCATCAGTTGGTTGCAGGCACCCCCGCACGTCATCTCGGCTGGGTGTGTCAGTGCGGCAGCGTGGTCAGCCGCGAATCAAACCCACCCGAGTCGCTGGTGTGCGAACTCTGCGCCGGCAAGCTGTAGCGCAACGCCGGCGAATGGCCCCGCAGGTGTCAGTGACCCCGCCACAGCTTCCACCGGAAGCTGAGCAGTTCGCCCACGTTGCGTAGGATGGTGCGAACGTTGAACACCTTCGAACGACCCGCACGCCGGGGCCGCCATTCGGCGGGCACGAAGGCAATCGTCCATCGCACGTGCCTGGATCGCAGCGCCACCTCGAGCGTGAAGAACACGTCGCGCGAGGCCACTGCTAGTTCACGCCAACGCTTCTGGCTGATGACGAAGATGCCGCAATAGCCGCGCGCATCAAAACGGAACAGCACACGGATCAAGCCGTACATCACCGACGACACGATGTTGCGCCCCAACTGGCCCCTGGCATTACGGCGCACCAGGACGACATCGGCCTGATCGAGCAGCGGCAACCCTGCCAACACCTCGCTGAGGTCGTATTCGCCGTCGCCGGGAATCCACGTGAGCACATCACCGGAGGCGACGCTGAAACCGCTGGCAAGCGCCTGGCCCATGCCACCGTTGATCGGCCGATGCACGATGAGGACAGCCGCTGCGCACGAGTCGGCAATGGCCTGCATCACGTCAACGGTGCCGTCGGTGCTGCCATCGTTGACCAGCACCAACTGGGCGCGCCCGGGTTCGGGCAGCGCAGCCAGCACTGCCGCCACCGTGTCGGCGATGGACTCGGCCTCGTTGTAGGCGGGGATGACGACGCTGATCGCCGGCTTCTCAACCATCGGCGACCTCGCTGATTCCTGCATACCGACGGGCAGCGTCGGCACGGACGACCCCGGGGACACCAGCCACAACGCTCCACGCAGGCACGTGCATGAACTGCGCCACCACGGCTCCGGCAGCGATCACGCAGTGGTCGCCGATGTCGGCGCCCATCAGCACCACCGCACCTGCGCCGATGTGCACGTGATCGCCAATGGTCGTCGCGGCACGCTCGATCGGTTGGTCGCGTTCGGAGATGACGCGCCGCACCGTGGAGTGGCTGTAGATCTGGGCACCGGCCGAGATGTCGCACCCACGCCCGATGCGTAGTCCGCCCGAGCCGTCGATGACGGTGAACGCCCCGATCCAGCAACCCTCACCGATCTGGGGGTCGCCCACGAACCAGGCGTGCGGGTTGTAGGGATTGGGCGGCAGGTGGTGCCACTCGGGCACGGCGTTGCCCTGATGGTCGCTCGATGCGGCTGGGGTCGTCACTGCGACACCGTGGCCAGCACGGCCACCACGCGATCCTGCTCGGCGTCGGTCATGCCGGGATACAGCGGCAAGGTGACGGCCCGGTCACGGAGCATCGCAGTGACCGGCAGGTCGGTGTCGGTGAGCTGATACTGATCGCTGTAGTAACGCGTGAACGGGATCGCGTTGGTGCCGATGGTGGCCTCGACCTCGTTGGCCCGCAGGTGCGCGATGACCGATGCCGCTGGCACGTGCTCGGGGCTGAGCACCACGTACGACTGCACTGCGGCGCCGGGCGAGCGGCGTTGGGGTACGTAGCCCAACGGCGTGACGAGCGTGTCATAGCGCGAGCTGAGCGTGCTCCTGCTCTCGACAAGACCTGCAAGCCGATGCATCTGCACCACACCGATGGCGCCCTGCATCTCGGTGATCCGCAGGTTGCCGCCGGGCATGACGAACTCGACCTTGCCATCCATGGGTTCCTGACCGTGGTTGCGGTAGGCGCGGGCGAACGCAGCCACCCAGGGATCATCGGTGACCAGCATCCCACCTTCACCGGTGGTGATGACCTTGCGCGGATGAAAGCTGAAGCACGAGATCGCACCGAACGACCCGGCTGCCCGGCCGCGCTCGACGGCGCCGATCGCGCAGGCGGCATCCTCGACCACGGGGACACCATGATGCGCGGCAACCTCGATGAGCTCACAGATGCCCGCCGGATTACCGAAGGTGTGCACCGGCATGATCGCCTTCACGCGGGTGGCCTCGGGCGATGTGGTGAGGTACTGGTCGACCAGCGCGACATCGATGTTGAACGTGCCCGGGTCGATGTCGATGAACACCGGGGTTGCGCCGCAGAGCTCGATCACATTCGCCGTGGCCACCCAGGAATACGGGGTGACGATGACGAGGTCACCCTCGCCCACGCCAAGCGCCAGCAGCGCCAGGTGCAGTGCTGCCGTGCAGTTGGTCACCGCCACCGCATGAGCGCTGCCGACGTGTTCGGCCACGAGGCGTTCGAACTCGGCGACCTGAGGTCCCTGCACCAGATAACCCGATGCCAACACTGCGGCAACCGCCGCCTGTTCCTCGTCGCCGAGGATCGGTCTGGTGAGCGGGATCATGGCCATGTCAGCCCGCCGCCCGACGGCCGATCCAGGCCGCTGTGCGCTCGATGCCCTCGTCGAGGTCGACCTCGGCCTCGAAACCGATGAGGTCACGTGCCTTGTCGATCTTGGGGACACGCAGTTCGACATCGACCCCGCCGCGATGCACGAACGAGATCTGCGAGCTGGAGTTGGTGACGCGCACCACTGCCTGCGCAAGCCCGGTCATGGTTGCGACGGCCCGCGGGTTGCCGATGTTGAACGACTCGCCCACGGCGTTGGGGTGCTCGAGCGCGATCATCACGCTGCGGACCATGTCGTCGACATAGCACCACGAACGGATTTGCGATCCGTCGCCGTGGATCTGGATGGGTTCGTTGCGCAGCGCACGCTCGATGAAGATGCGCATTGCGCCCTCGCCGACCTGGCCGGGGCCGTACACGTTGAAGGGCCTCACCACGGCAACCGGAAGGCCGAACTCGCTGTGATACGCGATGGCGAGGTGTTCCTCGGCCAGCTTGCTGACCGCATAGGTCCACCGCGGTTCGCCCACGGCACCCATCACGGTGTTGTCGGTCTCGCTGACCCGGAAGGCACGCTGCCCGAACACCTCGCTGGTGGAGAAGCAGACCACCCGCTGGCAGGCATCGAGCGCGTTGGCGGCCTCGAGCACGTTGGCCGACCCCATCATGTTGACGCGCATGGTGGTGACCGGGCTCTTCGTCACCGTGTCGATGCCGGCGATGGCGGCGCAGTGCACCACGTGGGTATGCCCGGCCATCGCGGCCTGCAGCGCTGCCGGATCGAGAATGTCTCCGCGAACGATACGCACGTTGGGGTGCCGCGCCAGCGGTGTGTCAGAGATGGCATCGCGGGCGAAGTTGTCGTACAACGTGAGCGAGTTCGAGTCGGCCAGTTGCCCGGCAAGCGTGGAGCCGATGAAACCGGCCCCTCCGGTGATGAAGACAGATGCGTCAGAGAGCACGGGGTTCCTTCTTGCTGCCGGTTGAGGCTCGCTGGTGTTGATGCCGCCCATGGTTCAGCGGTTGCCATCGCCAATGGTGATGATCTGCAGGTCGGGGTGCGGCGCCACGCAACGGCGACCATCGACCACGACGTGAGCGCCACCGAGATCGGCCGGCGTGAGGGTCCGGTACTGGTGGTGTTCGGCCTGCACGATGGCCGCATCGCAGGCCGTGCCGAGGTGATAGACCTCGAAGCCGAAGGCCGTCAACTGGTCGTCGGTGTACAGCGGATCGTGCACCAGCGGGATCGCCCCAGCTGCTGTGAGCCCGGCCACCAGAGGGAACACACCCGAGAACGCCGTCTCCATGACATCGCCCCGATAGGCCGCTCCGAGCACTGCGATGCGCAAGCCGCGCAACGGGCCCATCGCGTGCTGCAGCTTGGCGATCGCGTACTGCGGCATGGTGTCGTTCACGTCGCGCGCCGCAGCCGGCAGCACGGCATCGGGGTCGCCCGACAGGTAGAACCGCGGGTACACAGGGATGCAGTGGCCACCGACGGCGATGCCGGGCTGATGGATATGACTGAACGGCTGGCTGTTGCAAGCGTCGATGACCTGCATCACGTCGATGCCGTGCTGATCAGAGAACTTGGCGAGCTCGTTCGCGAATGCAATGTTGAGATCGCGGTAGGTGGTCTCGGCCAGCTTGGCGAGTTCGGCTGCCTCGGCGGTACCGATGTCCCAGACGCCATTCGGTCGTGCAAGGTCGTCACGATCATCGAACTGCAACGCCTCGGTATAGAACCGCACGGCTCGCTTGGTGCTGGCGCTGTCCAGACCTCCGACCAGCTTCGGGTAGCGGCGGAGGTCGGCGAAGATGCGCCCGGAGTAGACCCGCTCGGGGCTGAAGGCCACGAACAGTTGCTCGCCCAAGCGGTGGCCCGAGCCATCGGCGAGCATGGGGGCGAACCGATCGCGGGTGGTGCCCACCGGCAGCGTGGTCTCGTAGATGACCAGCGCACCCGGCTTGATCCCGGCGGCGATGGCCCGCGTCGCCGCATCGAGTGCACGGAAGTCGGGCTGCCTGTCGGCGTCGACGATGAGCGGCACGACCACGATGACGACGTCGGCCGCGGAGACGGCGGCCGAGGTGTCGGTGGTGGCCCGCAGCCGACCGAAGGCCAGCGCTTCGTGCAGGTATTCGTCGAGTTGCGCCTCGCCCGGGAAGGGAACGACACCGGCGTTGATCTGCTCGACCGCCGTGGCGTTGATGTCGGCCCCGACCACGAACATGCCGCTTCGAGCGAACTGCACCGCCAGTGGAAGCCCGATTTTTCCTAATGCAACAACGCAGACGTTCATGGGGAGGGTTTCCTGGGTCAGCGACCAAATCACCGGTCTCGATCGGCCTGAAGGCTATCGTCTGAGGGCCATGTCGGAAGCGCATCCCATCCCCATCTCGGTAGTCCGGCTCGGCGACGAGGTGGAAAAACTGCTGCTCGAAGTGGTCCGCTCTGGAGTCATCGCGCAGGGGCCGGTGGTGAAACGCCTCGAGGACACCTTCGCCTCGATGATCGGCGTGAAGCACGTTGTTGCCGTCAACAACGGCACGACAGCCCTGATCGCCGCGATGCAGGTACTCGATCTCCAACCCGGTGACGAGGTCATCACCAGCCCGTTCACGTTCGTCGCAACGCTCAATGCGATCCTCGAAGCGGGGGCCACGGCACGCTTCGCCGACATCTCCACCGACGACTTCAACGTCACCGCCGAGTCCATCGCTGCCCGCATCACCGATCGCACCAAGGTGCTCATGCCCGTTCACCTGTACGGGCAGAGCGCCGGCATGGGACCGATCAGCGCGCTGGCCGACCAGCACGGGCTACAGATCATCGAGGACGCCGCCCAGGCCCACTGCGCCACCGACGCCGGCCGTGCTGCGGGCAGCTGGGGAATCGGTTGCTTCTCGCTGTACGCCACCAAGAACCTCACCTCGAGCGAGGGCGGGTTGATCTCCACCAACGACGACGCCATTGCCGACCGGCTACGCGTGCTGCGCAATCAGGGCATGCGCCAGCGCTACCAGTACGAGATGGCCGGCAACAACTACCGCCTCACCGACATCCACGCTGCGCTCTGCGTGCCGCAACTGGCCACCTATCCCGAACAGCTCACCCGGCGCCGCGCCAATGCCCAGCGACTGAACGAGGGCCTGGCCGGACTACCCGGATTGCGCACCCCGACACAGCTCGATGGCCGCGAGCATGTGTGGCACCAGTACACCGTGCTGGTCGGGCCGGGCTCACCGCTGACGCGCGACGACATGGTCGATGCACTCACGGCTGCTGGCATCGGGTGCGGTATCTACTACCCCAAGTTGGTGTTCGACTACGACTGCTACCGCAACCACTCCGGCGTGATCATCAACGACGTGCCCGTGGCGGCCACCGTCGTACAGCAGTGCCTGTCGCTGCCCGTGCATCCGTATCTCACCCCTGACGAAATCGACCGCATCGTCCGCACCGTGCGAGGCCTGTGTGGCGCGTAACGCTGCACTGCGGGTCGGGCTCATCGGCGCCGGATCCATGGGGTCGCTGCACGCACGCGTCGTCAAGTCGGGCGATGCCACCGATCTGGCCTGGGTCGCCGAACCTGATCAGGTACGCGGAGCGCAGTTGGCCCAGCGCCACGGCACGCAGTGGTTGCCTGAGCCCGATCTGGACAGCGTCGATGCCGTCATCGTCGCTGCACCCACCCAGTTCCACCACGCCATCGCCCTGCAGGTCATCGGGGCCGGAAAACCGTTGCTGCTGGAGAAGCCGCTCGCCGACAATCTGGCGCACACCCGCGAGCTCATCGATCTCGCCGAGGCCCGCGGCAGCATCCTGATGTGCGGGCTGCTCGAACGGTTCAGCCCGGCGGTCCGCACGGCGTGCGAGATTGCCAAGGCGCCACTGCACGTCTCCACGGTGCGCCATTCGCCCTACGCCGAACGTATCCGTACCGGCGTCGCCGGCGATCTGCTCATCCACGATGTCGATCTGGTGTTGCGCCTCATCGGTGGCATGCCCACCTCGGCGTCGTGTCACTTCGGCCACTTCGAACCGCGCAGTGCACCAGACAGCGAAGATGTTGCCGACGCGATCCTGCAGTTCGGCGGCGGCCAGATCGCTTCACTGTCGGCATCGCGCGTTGCCCAACACAAGGTGCGCACGCTCACCATCTCAGAACTCGAACGCGTCATTGAAGTGGACCTGCTTCGCCAGGTCATCACCGTGTACCGCCACGTGCAGGCCAACGAGTTCGACGAAGACGCCGGCTACAGCCAGCAGACCATCATCGACATCCCAGTCATGCGCTACCTCGGCGAACCGCTGCAGTTGCAGTTGCAACATTTCGTGTCGCTCATCCATGGAACCGCCGACGCCCATGCCGAGCGTGCCGGCATCCTGAGCCCCCACGTCGTCATCGACCAACTCACCCTTCTGGCCCGATCCAAGCCATCCACCGCTACATCACCCAACGAGGAACCCACCTGATGGACATCTCACCGCAGCGGATCACCGACATGGCGAACCGCTACCGGTCCAGCCATCGGGCGTGGCACCTCACCCTGGCCGCCGTGTTCGTCGCCGAGGCGATCATGATGCTGCGGGTGGGGCGCCATCAGTGGTACTTCTTCGATGAGTGGCGGCTCGTCGTCGAGCGCGTCATCCCCACGGCGCACGGCCCGAACGGGCTCTTCAAACAGCTCTTCGTCCCCGATGGCGAACATGTCATTGCCATCCCTCTCGGCGTGTTCATCGTGCTCACGCGCCTGTTCGGCATTGACAACTACTGGCCGTTCATCATCGCCAACGTCCTGGTACGCATCGGCACGCTCTGGCTGGCCGACGACATCCTGCGCCGCCTGCGCACACGACGGGTAGCGCGGTTGCTGGTGGTCGCGAGCCTTGCATTCTTCGGACAGGGCTTCGAGTCGCTGTTCGGCCAGAGCATCATCTTTGCCGGGTTCACGCTGGTGTTCTGCCTACTGGCCATTCGCGAGATGCTCAAGCCACACGCTTCCCAGTGGCGCGCCGGCATCATCACCGCCGCATACCTCGTGGGCGCGATCTTCTCCAGCAGCTACGGCTTCCCCGTGGTCGTGGGGGTCTCGCTCTACCTGCTGTTCACCTCACGCCGAATCGCTGCGGCGCTGGCGTTGATCGTGCCACCTGTGGCGTTCCTGCTGGTTCGCGCCCTGGCCGGCGGCTCGTACGCACAGCAACAGCCCGTGGCGTTCGGGCGGCTGCCGCTGTACGTGGAGTACGTGCAGTTCGGCCTCGCCAAACTCGGCGAGGGCATCACCGGCCTGGTCGGTCTCGGCCTTGCCTCGTATGTGTTGCTGGTCGTGCTGTGCCTGTGGTTCGGACGCGGCCGACAGCAGGCATGGTTCGCCATCTCCATCATCGTCTCCGTCGTGGCGTTCTTCGGACAGGCATCGTTGTCCCGATCCGTCTTCGGCGCCGAGCAGGCCGGCGCATCGCGGTACCTGTTCTTCTGCGGGGCGCTCACCTTCGTCATGCTCGGCGTTTCGTGGGGGCAGCGGCAGCTCGATCACCGGGCATCGATCGTGGCAGCCGCGCTGATCGTGCTCAGCCTGGCCCACAGTGCGGGCAGCCTGGTGACCGGCAGCTCGTACTACACCACCAAGATGGAACTCTCTCGCGGCCGGCTCGCCGTGGGGTTCGTTGCGGCGCAGCGTGGCGTGCCGTTGCTCGTTCCCGACCCCGACTGGGCCCCCGATCTCTACCGCGACCGGTTGCAGGCCGTACTCGACTGGTCGGGTAGCGACGAGTTCATCGCGGCCGGCACCGTGTGCTTCGAACACCGCCTCGACGAGCTCACTGCGGCCGGCATCGATGCTCGTTCGCTGAGCCAGCGAGATCAGGCCGCGTTGGTGCTGCTGCTCAACGAGCATGCGCAGGGTTTCGGCGAGAACGCGCTGACCATCGGCGGGCTCATCACCATGGGTGCCGACGGAAGCAGCGGCAGCAAGGTGATCGACCAGTTCAAGGACGACTATGCGATGTTCACTACCGAGTTGACGATGCCCTCGGCACTTCCGTCGCTGGCCCGCTGCGGCTGACCATCCAACCCGCGGGTGCCGAACAGCACTACCGCACACAGAGCTGCCGCGAACACGATGTTCGCGGCGATCAGGATCATCGGGGCGATCGAGGGTTGCCATGGCAACGACCCGGTGAGCCAGATCTTGCCGTGCGCCCCCACAGTGAAGCGCCGCAGCATCTGCCAGAAACCAAGGATCTCGGCACCGGCGAAGCAGACGCAGGCGACGACGCGGACAGGCACGATGCATCGCGTCCGCTCGGGTTGATCGGTGTACTCGCCCCATCCGACCATGCCCAGCACACCGAGTCCGAGGAACAACGGCACCGAGTAACGACCCTGCCAGATCAGACCGGCAGTTGGCGCGCTGATGACGTTGACCACCACAGGCACCACGGCAAGCGCAGCGACCAGAGCGGCCGCCGCGACGATGAGACGCTTGTTCCTGCTGAGCGCCACGCCGACGAGCAGCATCACGGTGAAACACCCGTACAGCACATACGCGCCGTACGGCAGTCCCGTATCGAGCCAACCGAGCACGCCCACGATCTGCCGGGCGATCTCGGGGAGCGCCCCGACGGTGTAGCGAATGACGTGCCAATGGGTCCAGTCCGATGCCACCCGGCTGTCATGCACCGTGGCGCCGGCATATTTCGACCATGCCGCCAACACAACAATCGCGACAGCCGTTGTGCCAATCAGCGGAACAAGGAAGCGCCGGTTGAGGAACCGCATCACGCCGCGCCGCCCGAGCAGAATGAGCACGACCGCCGTTGCCGAGCCCACGGCCAGCACAGCGCCGAAGCGGGAGAGCAGTACCGCGGCGAACAGGCCCCCGACCACGAATCCACCCGTGGCCGTTGCGGCGCGTGGATGC
>CAFBLP010000041.1_pt1 | contig 26739 bp, 29 predicted proteins | sample 7268181 | NCBI WGS metagenome assembly CAFBLP01 (sample SAMEA6814034, study PRJEB35770) | freshwater metagenome | biome: Freshwater; feature: Freshwater reservoir; material: water | place: Czech Republic | collected 2017-05-23 | depth 30m m | reverse complement strand
CGACGACGGAGCCGACAACGACCACGACGGAGCCGACCACCACGACGACGACGGAGCCGACCACGACGACGACAGAGCCGACCACGACGACGACGGAGCCGACCACGACCACGACGGAGCCGACCACGACCACGACGGAGCCGACCACGAGCACCACCACAGCGGGATCGTGCACGGGAGCACCCGGCAACCTCATCGCGCCGGTCATTACTGAGTCTTTCGTCTCTCCCAACCTGGTTATGGATGTGACGAATCAAGGCGTCTGGCTCGAGGGCGATTCGGCGGCGTGCACCATCGTCACGCGCACGTATCAGTGGCAATACGAAGCCGGGGGCTTTTGGTACAACACGACTACGTCCGGTACGCATTACATCGAAACCAACTGTGACACCATGCGGGTGATAGAGACCGTCACCAATGACGCCAATCCACCGCAGACACGTTCCTGGGCTAGCGACCCACAGTCTTCGAACTGCTGAGCCGCCCGGCCCTGTCCGTTCTGTTCCGGCCCGCGCAGCAATGCGCGGGCCGGTGCGCGTCGGTAACTCGGTGATGCCACACCGGAACCACCCGGCATCGGCCCGATGTACCCAACCGGGACGGACCGGTGGAACTGAACACCCGGGTGGGTGCCGTCCACCGGTCCGCCTGTGGGGCAGACCGAGGGTCGCTCGTCACCTGCGCTGTGGCCACCGGGGGGTCGTGGCCGCAGCGAGCGGTGGGCGTTGCCTCGGACCGGATCGGTGAGATCGGGGTTCGGGGATGTGCGGTCCCGGTGCGGGTGGCTGTTATGCCACCCGCACCGGCACGGCAATGGCGTCCTCGTTGATGACAACGAGCGGACGTGGGTGCTTGGGTGGACGCCCGCGGGGGCGCTTGTTGGCGACGATTCGCCCGGACTCGAGCAATTCGCCGCCCCACACGCCCCATGGTTCGACCCGCTCGAGCGCACCTTCTAGGCAGGCCACCGAGAGCGGGCACTTGCCGCAGATGGCCCTGGCGCGTGCCGTCTCGATGGGTTCGTCGGAGAAGAAGAGGTGGGTCAGGGTGCCGTTGCCATCGCGACACCGGGCCCTGCCCCAATCGAGCGGGGCCGGGGTGATGGCCGCATCGGCAGTGAACGCGGACCTGTCGTCGAGTTCATCGTCGAACATGTCGTCGAGTTCGGTGAAGGTGATGGCGTACATCTCGGGTCCTCTCGTTGCTTGGTGTGCTTGGTGTGCTTGGTGTGCTTGGTGTCGTGTTGGGTGGGGTCGGCAGGGAAATACAAAAGGCCGCCGGGAGTGATCCCGGCGGCCTCGGAGCGATGTGCTCGACGTGGTGTTACGTCGATCGCTTCCCGAGCCGTCGGGGGCAACGCTTGGAGGTGGCGTTCGTTGCAAACCCGTTCATCGTGGAACCGATGAGAACGGAACCGACGTGTGCGCCTGCATGGGTCGTGCACGAGGCTGCCGCCGGCTGCCAGCGATAACCGAGCATCTGCTGGGCACCGGCGCGCGTCACAGCGGCAACGCCGGCTGTGTGGGGTGCGTGCATCGTGCGGTCCATGACCAAGGGTCCTTGCAGAGTCGAGGGCTCAGCACTGCGCTGAGCCGAGCACTAGGAAACCACACATCCACAACGCATGCAACCCATTTACCGCATGGGACGTCACTAGGGTCATCATCGATGAGCCACGACGACCACGATGAACTCGTGCCGCTCCCGACTGCGGGTCGGGTCTATTCCGCCCAGCGCCGGGTGCGTCTGGGCGACGCCTCACCCGGCGGGCGACTGCGGCTCGATGCGTGCGCGCGCTACCTGCAAGATGTCGCCAATGACGACTCGCGCGACGCCGGCAGCCCCAATCCCACAGCATGGGTGGCGCGCCGCACCGTGTTGCGGGTCGAGCACTTCCCCGACTACCTCGACCTGCTCACCATGCGCACATGGTGCGGCGGTCTGGGGAAGCGCTGGGCAGAACGCCGGTACTCGGTCACCGCAGACAGCACGGAATCAGATCGCGGCGTTGCCGGCCAGGCGCCCTTGGGACACATCGAAGCCGCCACGCTGTGGGTGCACATCGACATGAACACGATGAAGCCCATCGCCGTGCCCGGTGACTTCGCCGAGCAGTTCGGGCAGGCGGCCGCAGGGCGTACCATCAGTGCCCGCCTGCACCTGCCCACTCGGCCCGATGAGGCAGCGCCGACGGTCATCACCGAATGGCCGCTGCGGTTCGCCGATTTCGATGTGCTCGGGCACATGAACAACTGCGTCTACTGGGCCATCGTGGAAGAACAGTTGGCCCGACTGCGCTTGTTGCGCGCTCCGCTCACCATCACCCTCGAGCATCACGATGCCATCGACCCCGGGGCGGGCGTGCTGGTGAGCGTGATCGATCGCGCCACCGGCTTCGATCTGTGGGTCAGCACCGACCACGATCGGGTGGCCGCCGTGGTGCGGGCCACCGCACACTGACCGAACGGCTGGCGCTATCCGGCGACCACGTACTCGAACACGCCGTCGTTGCTGCGCCGTTCCATGTCGCCCGCTAGGCGGAGGTGCTCGAGGTGGGCGAAGGTCTCGCTGTCGGCCATGGCGCCCTGCACCCGCGGTGAGAACAGGTGCGTCGACATCTCCATCACGCTGGCCGGGCGAGACAGCTCGATGGACGTGGTGCGCAGCTTCTCGAGACGACCCTCGTGGTGCAGCTTGATCTCCTGGGCCCGCCCGGCCAGATCGGCGAACGGCTGGCCGTGTGCCGGCAGCGCGATCTTGACCTGTGGGCCGTAGGTGGCCACCTTGTCGAGTGAGTGGAAGAACGCACCGAGCGGATCGCGGCTGGTGCCCATGCCGCCGATGTGTGGGGTGATGGTGGGCAGCACATGATCGCCGCAGAGCATGCATCCCTCGGTGGGATCGAACAGGCACAGATGGTCGTCGGTGTGACCGGGGGTGTGCACTGCCACCCACTCGCGCCGGGCGAGGGTGATGATGTTGGCCTCGTCGAGACGCACGGTGGGAACCGGCATCTTGCGCAGCTGCGGGAAGGCGCGCGCGGCGCGGAACCAGAGCCGACGCTTCAACGGGATGTCCACGCCGGGGCCACCCCACGGTGTGGTCTCCCAGGGGAAGCGCCGCACATGCTCGAAGGGCTCATCGGGTGCCAACTCGGCTGGATCTGTCGGCGCCATGTCCTCGACATCTACATCGGGCGGCTCGGTGGGGTCCCACATCATCCGGAACTTGCGATGGGTCACGATCTCGGCGCCGGTCTGGGCATGCAGCCAACCCGCACCACCGAAGTGATCGGGGTGGCTGTGGGTGATGATCACGGTGTGCACCCGTTTCAGCGGGTATCCAGCAGACTTGAGCCGGGCCTCGAGGGCGACGTAGGAGTCCTTGCTGGGGAGGCCGGGATCCACCACGGCAACGCCACGCTCGTCCTCGAGCAGGTAGCAGTTCACATGGCCGAGTCCGGGCATGGAGATGGGGAGCTGGCTGCGCAAGACACCCGGCGCCAGCTCGACGATCTCTTCCGACGCTGGCTCCTGCTCTTGCTTGCGGGGGCGAGCTGCCTGATCGGTCATGGGTTCACGGTACTGCCACGTCACGCCGGTCGGCGAGTGGTGTTACGCGCTGGTGTCGGTGTTGACGGGCACGAAGACCCGCGAACGGTAGAACTGCAGCTCGGCGATGCTGGCGCGGATGTCATCGAGGGCGCGGTGCGTGCCGGTCTTGTGCGGCAGGTCGTTCTTCACCTGCGGGTACCAGCGCCGTACCAGTTCTTTCACGCTCGACACGTCGATGCTGCGGTAGTGCAACCAGTTCTCGATGTCGGGCAGGTAGGCAGTGAGGAAGCGGCGATCCATACCGATGGAGTTGCCACACAGCGGCACGCTGTTGGCTGCCGGCACGTGCTGCTTGATGAACGCCAACGTGGCGGCACCGGCTTCCTCGAGCGTGACGGTGCTGGCCCGGATGGCGTCGAGCAGGCCGCTGCGGGTGTGCATGTCGACGACGATCTGCTCCATCTTCGACAGGGCGTCGTCGCTCTGGTGGATCACCAGGTCGGGTCCCTCGGCCACGATGTTGAGCTCGTCGTCGGTAACGATCGTTGCAATCTCAACAATGACGTCGCGAGTCGCGTCGAGGCCGGTCATTTCGAGGTCCATCCACACGAGCATCTGCACAGGTTACCGACAGCGGCGGCGGAGGGGCTGAGAAGTAGCCTGAAGGCGATGTCTGACACGCTTGCCCTGCTGAATCCGGCCACCGAGGCGCTGATCCTGAACCAGCCGTTGGCGACTGCCGCCGATGCTGATGCGGCCATCGACCGTGCCGCAGCGGCGCTGCCGGCGTGGCGCTCGATGGCGCCGCTCGATCGCATCCGGCTGATGCGCCGGTTTGCCGACACCGTTGCCGATCACGCCGAGGAACTGGCGCAACTCGACACGGCAAACATGGGCATGCCCATCGGCAACAGTCGGTGGTGTGCCAACACCGCTGCCGATGTCCTGCACTACTACGCGGGGTGCATCGACAAGCACACCGGTTCCACCATCCCGGTGGCCGGTGGGGTCACCATGACCTTCCACGAACCACTCGGCGTCGTCGGTGTCATCACGCCCTGGAACTTCCCGATCCTCACCGCCACCTGGAAGATCGGCCCGGCCCTTGCCTGTGGCAACACGGTGGTCATCAAGCCCAGTGAGCTCACCCCGCTCAGCACGATCCGCCTCGGTGAGCTCGCGCTGCAGGCGGGCCTGCCCGAGGGTGTGCTCAATGTGGTGGTCGGCACGGGGCCCGAGGTGGGTTGGCGCTTCGTCGAGAACCCCATCGTGCGCAAGGTCGGTTTCACCGGCAGTACGGCCGTGGGCAAACGCATCATGGCCGGGTGCGCCGATCAGGTGAAGCGGGTCACGTTGGAGCTTGGCGGCAAGAGCGCCAACATCGTCTTCGCCGATGCCGATCTCGAGGCCGCCGCAGCGTCGGCCCCGGGCGCCGTGTTCGACAACTCCGGCCAAGATTGCTGTTCGCGCAGTCGTGTGCTCGTGCAGCGCCAGGCGTATTCCCGTTTTGTCGAACTGTTCATCGAGGCATCCAAGGGCTTTGCCGTTGGCGATCCGCTTTCGGACGACACGGCGATGGGCCCCCTGGTCACCGCCGCTCACAAGGCCAAGGTGCAGGGCTTCCTACATGGGGCCGACAGTCTGTGGACGGGTGCTGCCCCCACCGGTGCCGGCTACTGGATGCCGTGCCACATCGTGGCCGCCGGCAATGACTCAACCCTGGCCCGCGACGAGATCTTCGGGCCGGTGGCCGTGGTGATCCCGTTCGATACCGAAGCCGATGCCATTGCCATGGCCAACGACAGTCAGTACGGATTGTCGGGTTCGGTGTGGACCCGCGATGCCAGCCGTGGAATGCGTATGGCCCGCGGGGTCGACACGGGCACGTTGTCGATCAACAGCAACTCGTCGGTGCGATTCAGCACCCCGTTCGGCGGCTTCAAGCAGAGCGGTCTCGGACGTGAGCTGTCGATGGAGGCACTGAACCACTACAGCGAACTCAAGACGGTGTTCTGGGCCAGCTGATGGTGCTCTTCGTGGTCTTCATCGTTGCACCCATTGCCGAGCTGTTCGTGTTCGTGCAGGTGAGCAACGCCATCGGCTTTGCCAACTCGCTCGGTCTGATCGTGGCGCTTGCGCTTGTCGGCGCGTGGGTGGTCAAGCGTGAGGGCATCAAGGTGTGGCGTCGCTTCACCGAGCAGGTGCAGGCCGGGCAGGTGCCGTCACGTGAGATCGCCGATGGTGTGCTGTTGTTGGCGGCCGGTGCGCTCATGCTCGCCCCCGGGTTCATCACCGATGCCGTTGGTCTGCTGTTGCTGTTCCCACCCACGCGGGCCGTGGCGCGCGGGTGGCTGATGAAGCGCCAGGGTCTGGGCGGCGGCCGCCGCGGTGGAGGGCGGGTGATCCGGGCAACCTATGGTGGCCCGATGACCAACGCGACCGACGTGACCGATGTGACCGAGGTGCGTGGAGAGCTGGAGCAGTGAGCGAACCGTTCGATCCCCACAGCGTGCCCGTGAAGGCGGCGGCCACCGTGATGCTGGTTCGCGATGCGGCCGAGGACCAGGGCGCCCCGAAGGGCATCGAGGTGTTCATGCTGCGCCGCACGCTGCAGGCCGTGTTCGCCGGCGGTATGTACGTGTTCCCCGGGGGCCGGCTCGACGATGTCGACGGTGGCCCGGCGATGGAGGCGATGTGCGACGGTCTCAGCGATGCCCGCGCCAGCGAACTGCTGCAGATCCCGCTCGGTGGGCTGGCCTATTGGGTGGCGGCGATCCGCGAGTGCTTCGAGGAGGCGGGTGTGCTGCTCGCCCGCTCGGCAGACAGCGGCCACGAGGTTCGTTTCGACGAGGCCGAGCGGGCGCAACGGTTTACTGCGGCCCGGCATCAGGTGCACGACGGTGCGCTCGACCTGATCGACCTGTGCCAGGCCGAGGGGCTGCGGCTGATGACCGATTCGATCAGCTACACCGCACACTGGGTCACGCCGATCGGCGAACCCCGCCGTTTCGACACGCGCTTCTTCCTGGCCCGCGCTCCGCACGCACAGGAACCGCTGCACGACGACAGTGAGACCATCGCCAGCCTGTGGGTACGCCCCGCCGATGCGTTGGCCCGCGAGCGCGCCGGCGAACTGGTGATGTTGCCACCCACGATCTCGTGCCTGCGCTTCCTCGAACCGCACACATCGGCCGATGAGGCCTTGGCGGCTGCAGCGTCCATCGGCGTGCCGCCACGCATCTTGCCCAAGGTGAAATGGGGCGAACCCGGCACGCGGCTCGAGGTCGTCCTGCCCGGCGAGCCCGGCTACGACGACATGCCCTGACTCAGGCGTTGTCGAAGGCGGCAGCGACGGCGGCCAACATGCGCGCCGAGCAGCCGGCCATGTTCACCGGCGGGGCGATGTCGTCGATGATGCGCTGCGCGATGGCACGGAACACCGTGGCTGCGGCACCGCCGTACGGTGACAGCGACACCGGCACACCGGCATCGCCGCCGGCACCCACGGCGGGCTCGAGCGGTACCTGACCGAGCAATGGCACGTTGATCTCGTCGGCCAGTGCCTGTCCGCCGCCGCTACCGAACAGTGCGTACTCCTGACCGTGGTCGCACGTGAACGAGCTCATGTTCTCGATGACGCCGGCCACCCTGAGGAAGCTGCGCTTGGCCATGTCGGCGGCCCTGCTGGCCACCTTCTGCGCGGCCAGAGCGGGCGTGGTGACGATGATGAGATCGGTGCGCGGCAACATGCGCGCCAGGCCCATCTGTACGTCGCCGGTGCCGGGCGGCATGTCGATGAGGAGGTAGTCCATGTCGCCCCAGGCGACATCGCGCAGGAACTGCTCGACCGCTTTGGTCAGCATGAGGCCGCGCCACATCAGCGCCGTGTCTTCAGCGACCAGGAACCCGGTGCTGACAACTTTGAGCTCGCCGCGTCCCACCTTGAGCGTGTTCGGGATGATCTTGGGCCGATCTGAACCCTCGACGGCCTCGGCCTCGAGCCGGTCGGAGATGCCCAGCAGGCGTGGCACAGAGAAGCCCCAGATGTCGGCGTCGAGCACGCCCACGGTGAGCCCCTGTGCAGCGAGAGCTGCGGCCAGGTTGACCGTGACCGAGCTCTTGCCGACGCCGCCCTTGCCGCTTGCGATGGCGAGCACGCGGCACGATTGCGGCACGGCGGTATCGGGGGCGTTCTCACGCGCCGACCAACGCGCCTTGAGCATCACCTCGCTGCGTTCGTCGCTGGTCATCTCGCCCCATTCGATGTGCACTGTGCGCACAGCAGGGTGCAGGGCCACACGCGTCTCGACATCTCGTTTGATCTGGCTGCGCAATGGGCAGCCGCCGATCGTGAGCTTCACCCACACCGTGACATCCACCCCGCCAGTGGAATCGGCCGGTGAGACAACGACATCGGGCACCATGCCGAGCGTGACGATGTCGGTGCCGAGTTCTGGGTCGATGACCGCGCCGAGCAGACCAAAGACATCGTCTCGCGTAGGAACCGCTGGGGGGGTCTCGCTCATGAGGAATTTTACCTGCAGAGGCATGGATCTGGCCGTCGAGCGCAAATCCCGATATGGTTTCCTCCAATTCGTTTCTCCGAGGAGGATCTCATGATCACGTTGACCGACACCGCCGCAAGCAAGGTGAAAGAACTTCTGGCAGCAGAAGGAGCCACAGACCTGGCCCTGCGCGTTGCTGTACGCCCGGGTGGGTGCAGTGGTTTCTCGTACGAGATGTTCTTCGATGGCGACATCGCTGCCGACGACGAGCAGGCCGAATTCGGCGAGGGCGTGCGCGTGCTGGTCGATCCCGCCTCGGCACAGTTGCTGCAGGGTGCGTCGTTGGACTACAAGGACGGCCTCAATCAGGCCGGCTTCAACATCATCAACCCCAACGCGAGCCGCAGCTGCGGTTGCGGCCAGAGCTTCAGCTGACCAGTTTCAGCCAGTCCGTACCTGGCGCTGTGCCACCGGGTGGCTACTGCAGCAGCGCGTCAAGCGTCTCGTCGAGCTCGGTGGCGTCCCAGGCGGCATCGAGCCGGTAGCGGATCACGCCGGTGGCGTCGGCGAGCCAGATTGCTGGTTCATAGGTGAGGTTGTAGGCATCGACGGCTGGTGAGGCCACGGTTGCCGTGTCGTCGGTGAACACATCGGCGTGCACGATCACGATCCTGTCGCCAAGGCGTTTGCCGGAGGCGATCAGCGCTTCCAGGCCCGGGGCGCACGTACCGAACTGGCAGTGGGCCGGCGTGCCGACCATGTAGGCCACGGGCTTGCCGGTGTGCAACGCCTCGGTGAGGGTGATGTCATGGAAGGGACACGGACCACCGGTGAGCCGGGTGCAGATGGGATTGACCCCACGATGATCGTTCGTGGTGGGCGTGTCGAAGGGCGGCAGCGGCTGGCCGACGGAGGGCACCTTGACCGTGGTGGGGTCGTTGATCTGGATGGCTCCACCCTCGGGCCGGCCCCCGTCGATGATCAGCGCATAGTTGCCGACCGTGTCGAGTTGGACGTGGAAGTCCCAGTACGACAGCGCTTCGGTGACCTTGCGGCGCCTCGCGGAGGTGGCCGGGATCACGGTCTTGCCCGTATCGATGCTGATGACCTTGCCGTTCAGGACCGCTGGCCCGTCGGACAGGATGGCCTGGTTGTCGGCGAGCGAGATGGGCAGGCGCACCAGGCCGGGCACCAGCACCTCCTGGTTGAACCGCTGCGCAACGACGTAACCGTCGGCCGAGGTCCGGATCTGGCCGGGGGTACCACCACCACCACCACCACCACCGCTGGCTGCTGTTGTCGGGCCCGAACTGGGTGAGCCCGTCGAGGAGTTGCTGCAGGCGGCCAGCATCAAGGTGGCGGAGGTGACCAGGAACGTTCGGCGATCGATCGGCTGCACCCAGCGAACGCTATCGAGTCTTGCTGATTGCCACTCAGTGTGGGATTCTTCACAGATCATGAACCACGCCAACAGCGCTGCCGATGCTGTGCACAGCAGGTACCGACGGTTGGTGATGCTGGCTGCTGGCGCATTGCTGGTGGTCTTCGTCGGCGGTCTGGTGTGGGCGATTCCGTCGATCGAGAACGATCTCACCAGCAAGGTCAGCGCCCGACTCGCTGGCCAGGGGATCACCGGGGTGGCCGTGCGCTTCTCTGGCCAGGATGCCGTTCTGCGGTGCGTGGTCGTTCTTGACGATCCCGACATGGTGAAGCGGCAGGCGCAGGCGGTCAACGGTGTACGCACTGTCACGCTCGACCCCGTGTGTACCGGACGTGTCGCCAGCGAGGCTCCGATCGGCGGAGGTTCTGTGGCGCCGACTGACACCACCGCTGCGCCGCCCCCCAACGATCTGCGGGCCACGATCACCCTGATCGACGGTGCTTTCACGCTGGCCGGAACGGTCGCCTCGGCCGAGCAGGTCCAAGCGCTCGTCGCTGCGGCCGGTCAGGCGGTTGATCCACAGTTCATCACCAGCAACATCGTCGTGCAACCGGGGATCAGCATCGATCCGGCTGTGCTCGAACGTGTTGCCACGCTGGTCTCATCGATGCCGGCCAACCTGATGTCCGGCGAGCTCACCTTTGATGGCACCACGTTGCGACTCACGGGCACCTATCCCGACGAAGCGTCCAGGGACAACCTCACGCGGCTCGGCGCCGACGCCGGCGCAACGCTGGCCCTGCAGCCTCGCCCGACGGCCACCCCGGCCGATGCGCTGGTCCTGCAGCGCGACCTCAACGCCTACGTGACCGCCAACCCGATTCAGTTCGACAGCAACCAGGCGACACTCGCCCCGGAGGCCAGCGTGGTGCTCGACCACATTGCAGAGATGGCCAAGCAGTTTGCCGGCACCACCATCGAGGTGCAGGGCCATACCGACAACACGGGTGATCCCGTACGCAACCTCTGGCTCAGCACGACTCGCGCCGATGCCGTGGTGGCGGCGCTGATTGCCCGGGGTGTTCCGGCCGGCCAGCTCGTTGGTAGCGGCTATGGGGTCACCCGACCAAAGGTGCCCAACACGTCCAGGGCGAACCGGGCCATCAACCGGCGCGTCGAGTTCGTCGTCACCGTTTCTCGCTCGTGAACTCCCCAGGAATGGATCTGTAGTCATGCCGTACACGCTCGGAAAGCTTCTTGTCTGGTTCGTCCTGGCATCCGCCCTTGGTGGTGTGGTCGGCTGGATGGCCCATTCCCTGCTTCGTGGCGCATCCCCGGCGCCAAGCGACAGTGCCGCGCCCGTTGACGGTGTGCACACCGTTAACGCCGGCGACGATGCTGCGTTGCGTGCCGAGCGCGATGGTCTGCGCGCGGCGGTACGCCGCCATGAGGGCACGCTGGCTGCCCAGGTTGCGACCATCGAGCGTCTGCAGGGTCGTTCAGCAACAACCGAGCAACCAATCGCGCCGACTGCCCCCGACGTTGCCGAGGGCGCTGCCGTGCTCGGCCGACCGGTCCGGCTCAACGATCTCACCCTGGTCATCGGCATCGATGCCGAGGTCAACTCGCTGCTGCGCGCCCGTGACATCGTGAGCTGGTGGGATCTCGCGACCGCACCGATCGGTTCCCTGCGGACCATGCTCGACGCTGCCCGGCCGGCCCTGCGGGCGCTCGATCCCAGTTCCTGGCCCACCCAGGCCCGTCTGCTGGCGCACGGCAACTGGCAGCAGTTCAAGAACATCACTGACCGCCTGTAAGCCGGCCGCACGGTCTACGATTGGGGCATGTCAAAGCCCGTAGGCCCCTATACCCCTGTTGTCCGCGCCGGCGATTGGATCATCGTGTCCGGTCAGCTCGGTCTCGTCGACGGAGCCATTGTCGAAGGTGGCGTTGCTGCCCAGACCGCGCAGGCGGTCCAGAACCTGAAGGCGCAATTGGCCAGTGTGGGTGCCGAGATCAGCGACATCGCCAAGACCCTGTGCTTCCTCACCGACATGGACACCTTCGCCACGTTCAACGAGGCGTACGTGGCTGGTTTCGGCAACAGTCGTCCGGCCCGGAGCACCGTCGGTGTCGCTGCGTTGCCTATGGGCGGCAACGTCGAGATCGAGGCGTGGGCGTACAAGCCCCAGTGAGCGTCCGCCCATGACCGATTCCGCACCGCAGCGGTGCTCGTGGGCAAGAGACGGTGCGGAGATGCAGCGGTACCACGACACCATCTGGGGCGTGCCCCAGCGCACTGCGGTGACGCTGTTCGAGTTCCTCACCCTCGAGGGGGCGCAGGCCGGGCTCAGCTGGCGTACCATCCTGCTCAAACGCGACGGTTACCGCGCCGCGTTCGCCGGTTTCGATCCCACCGTCGTGGCTGCGTTCACCGACGATGACGTGCACCGGCTGATGAACGATGCGTCCATTGTGCGCAACCGGGCCAAGATCACCAGCACCATCGGCAATGCCAGAGCCTGGCTTGCGCTCGACGACCCGGTCGAGTTCATCTGGGGTTTCGTCGATGGCGCGCCCATGCAGAACCGGTGGTCGGAAATGGGCCAGGTCCCTGCGCTCACGGCCATCAGCGACCGGATGAGCAAGGATCTGAAGAAACGTGGCTTTCGTTTCGTCGGCAGCACCATCTGCTACGCGTACATGCAGGCGTGCGGGCTGGTGAACGACCACCCGGTCACCTGCTTCCGCCACGATGAGTGTGCTGCGTTAGGCTGATCCCGTGCCCGGAGCCATTGCCATCCTCATCGTCTTGTTCGTGCTCCCCGTGGTGGTGTGCATGTCGTTCGCCGCGATCGCGGCGGTGTTCGGCCACCTGCTGTACAAAGACGGTGAAGCCCGCAACGAGGGCAGCGAACTGCTCGACCTCAACGTCTAGTGCATCAGCAGAACGATGACATCGAGCAACTCACCGATGCCATTGTTCAGTATTCCGTGTACCGCGTGCGGCTCGATCCGCCGCTCGATCACGCCCGCACAGCCGCCGAACTGAAGGCCAGCGCCGGCGACACCATCACGCCTGCCGGCATTGGTGGGCTCGAGGCGCTCCGCCTGTTTCGCGATGTCCTGGCGCCGGCGACGATCAGCGTGGACCACACCAAGTTCTTGTCGTTCGTGCCGGCCGCACCGACCGAGGCAGCCATCCTGTTCGATCTGGTGGTGGGCGCGAGCAGCATCTATGCAGGTTCGTGGATGGAGGGAGCGGGCGCCGTCTTTGCGGAGAACGAAGCACTCAGGTGGCTCTCCGATCTGGCCGGTCTGCCAGCACGGGCCGGTGGTGTGTTCGTGAGCGGCGGCACGAACGGCAACCTGTCGGCGCTGATCGCTGCGCGGTACCGGTGGCGGCAGATGTCGGCCGGGCGCAACGACCGCGTACGCGGGCTCGTGGTGGCCAGTGCCGGGGCGCACTCATCGATCGTCTCGGCGACGCGGGCGATGGACTCCGACCTGCTGACGATCCCGGCCGATGCGCGTGGGCGGCTGAGCGGCGATGCATTGTGCGCTGGCCTGGCCGACCTGGCCGACCAGGATCGCGACCGCATCGTTGCCATTGTGGCCACCAGCGGTACCACCAACGCCGGTGTCATCGACGATCTCGATGGAGTGGGCCGGGTCGCCAACGACATGGGCGTGTGGTATCACGTCGATGGCGCCTACGGTGCCGGCGCCATGTGTTCGCCGTCGCAGCGTGGCAAGTTCGCTGGCATCGAGCGATGCGACAGCTTCATCGTCGATCCGCACAAGTGGCTGTTCGCCCCGTACGACTGTTGCGCGCTGGTGTACCGGGACCCGGGCATAGCGCGTGCTGCGCATACTCAGCACGCCGAGTATCTCGATGTGCTGCACACCGAGCCCAACGACGAGGTGGACTGGAATCCCAGCGACTATGCGCACCACCTCACCCGCCGCGCCCGTGGGTTGCCCTTCTGGTTCAGCCTGGCCACCTACGGCACCGATCGGTATGGCGAGTCGATTGACATCACCATGCAGTTGACCGCCGCCGTGGTGAACCTGATTCGCCAGGCGTCGCACGTGGAGCTGCTGATGGAGCCCGACCTCTCGGTGGTGTTGTTCCGCCGCCTCGGTTGGTCGCCCGCCGACTACTACGCGTGGAGCGAGCGCGAGCTGCTCGCCGGCCATGCCTTCGTGGTGCCCACATCGTGGAGGGGTGAGACCGTCTTGAGGTTCTGCTTCGTCAACCCGCTCACCACTGCCGCTGAGGTGGCCGATATTTTGGAGTCCCTGTCATGAACGCCCCTGTTACGCACATCTCTGGCGCGAACGCCGACCTCGTCATTCGTAACGCCTGGCTGGTGGCCACCGTCGATACCGATCGCCGCGAACTCCCCGGCGGGTGGGTCGCCATCACGAACGGGTTCATCACCGGCGTCGGTTCGTCCGCCGACGCTGTCCCGCCGGCGCACGAGGTGATCGACGCGTCCGGGTGCCTGGTCACGCCCGGGCTGATCAACACCCACCATCACCTGTTCCAGAACCTCACCCGCGCCTACCCGCCGATGACGAAGGCACCGTTGTTCGGTTGGCTGCAGGCGCTGTACCCGTTGTGGGCGGGTATCGACGAAGAGGCCGTCTTCACCTCGGCGTGGGTGGGCCTGGCCGAGCTGGCGCTCAGCGGTTGCACGACCTCGACGGACCACCTGTACCTGCACCCTCGTGGTGCTGGTGATCTGTTGGCTGCGGAGATTGCAGCCGCCACAGATCTGGGGATGCGCTTCCACCCGACCCGCGGCTCGATGTCGTTGTCGGAGAAAGATGGCGGGCTTCCGCCCGACATCGTGGTGCAGGACGACGACGAGATCCTTGCCGCCAGCGAGGCCGCCGTGCAGCGCTTCCACGATCGCAGCCACGGCGCAATGGTGCGTGTTGCGTTGGCTCCGTGCTCGCCGTTCAGCGTGACCGAGCAGCTGATGGTCCGCTCGGCCGAGCTCGCTGAGCGCCTCGACGTGCGCCTGCACACGCACTTTGCCGAGAACAGCGAAGATGACGCCTTCTCACTGGCCATGTTCGGTTGCCGGCCGATGGACTACCTCGAGCGCACCGGCTGGTGTACCGATCGCACGTGGGTGGCCCACTGCGTGATGCCGAATCACGATGAGATCCATCGCCTCGGTGCGGCCGGTATCGGCGCAGCGCACTGCCCGAGCAGCAACATGATCCTCGCTTCGGGCATCGCCCCGGTTATTGATCTCCGTGCCGCCGGTGTGCACGTGGGTCTCGGGGTCGATGGGTCCTCGTCGGCCGACGCAGCATCAATGTGGCTCGAGGCACGTACGGCCATGCTGTTGGCCAAGCTCAACAGCGGCGCCGAAGCCGGACATGCGCGCATGGCGCTGGAGATCGCCACGGTTGGCGGGGCCGGTTGTCTTGATCGGATCGGTGAGATCGGCACGCTCACGGTGGGCGCGGTCGGCGACGTGGCTGTGTGGTCGCTCGATGGCCCGTCGTTCGCCGGTGCGATCGCCGACCCCATTGAGGCGTGGCTGCGCTGTGGCCCGGTCGCTGCCCGCGACACCATTGTGCACGGACGTGCCGTGGTACGAAACGGCGTGCTGCTGAGCCCCGATGTGGATGAGCATCTGCGCAACCATCGCCGCATCGCAGCGCGTATCCAACACATCGAGCTCTGATCAGCCGCCCAGCTTCGAGCCCAACCACGTAGCGAATCGGCCGGGCTCGGGCGGGGAGTAGCCAACGGGCACAGCCCCCGGGGCATGTGTGGCTGCGGTGGCGAGCACCTCGTGCACGCTCGGGTTCACCAGGCCGACATCACGGGAATCGCCGTTGCCGAGCACCACGGTGGGTACGGTCTCGTTGCCTCGCGCAAACGAACGCACCACTGCGGCAGCATCGGGTTCCTGCCAGATGTTGACGGCGCGATACGGCACGGCGAAGTGGTCGAGATCGCGTAACAAGCTGCTGCAAAAACCGCAGCCGGGGCGCCAGTACACGACGATGTCGCCGTCGTCGATGCGGTTGTCGAGATCGGCCACGGAGTCGCTCATCTGATCAGTATGGGGTCAAGCCCAGCGACTTTGGCCAAAGCGGTAGCCAACGCTGCGCACGGTCTGGATGAGGTTCTGATGTTCCTCGCCGAGCTTGGCGCGCAGGCGACGGATATGGACATCGACCGTACGCGCCCCGCCGTAGTACTCATAGCCCCACACCCGGCTGAGCAGCAGCTCCCGGGTGAACACCTTGCCCGGGTTCTGGGCCAGGAACTTGAGCAGTTCGTATTCCATGTAGGTGAGATCCAACGGGCGGCCGTCGATGGAGGCTTGATAGGTCTCCACGTTCAGTGCCAGCGCGCTGTACTCCACGAGATCGGGCTTCACGCCACCACCGCCGCGCCACAGCAGATGGCGCAGGCGTGCCTCGAGCTCGGTGGGGTGGAACGGCGACAGGCAGAAGTCGTCGAACAGGTCGTCGCGCAAGGCCAAATCGCCGAGTTGCCCACCGCCGACGAGCAACAGCAGCGGGGCAACGGGAACATCTCGCTTGCGCAGCGCCCGGCACAGTGCCCATGCACCCTCGGGGTCGGTGTCAGCGGCAATGATCGCGCCAGCCCAGCCCCCGGTGGGCTCGTTGCGGGCCACGTCATCGGCGCCGGACACCGCCTTCCACCGGAACCCTCCGAGGTCGAGCGTGCGCGCCAGATCGGGCGGCGGCGGGTTGGGGAAGACAGCGAGGAGTTCCGCTGGCACCGTCACAGCGACCTCAGGTACCGATCGTGCTCGAATGAGCTCACGTGCGCTTTGTAGGCGCGCCATTCGTTGCGCTTGTTGCGCAGGAACCATTCGAAGATGTGATCACCGAGCGCCTCTTTCACGAGCTCGGAGCCCTCCATCACCTTCAAGGCATCACCCAGCGATGTGGGGATCTGATCGATGCCCAACTCGATGAGCTGAGCGTCGGTCAGCTGGAACAGGTTGGCATCGGCCTCGACCGGGAGCTCGTAGCCCTCGCGTATCCCGCGCATGCCGGCAGCGAGCAGCACGCTGAAGGCCAGGTACGGGTTGCACGCCGGGTCGGGCGAGCGGTACTCGATGCGCGTGGCCATCGGGTTGCCCTTTTTGGGTATCGGCACGCGGATCAGACCACTGCGGTTGTTGCGCGCCCAACTGATGTGCACGGGCGCCTCGAACCCGGGGACCAGCCGTTTGTAGCTGTTCACGGTCTGGTTCGTGATGGCGGTGATCTCTGCGGCGTGGCGCAGCAGACCGGCCATGAACTGCTTGGCGATCGGCGACAGGTTGTAGGCGTCGTCGGGCGAGTAGAACGCGTTCTCCTCGCCGCTGAACAGCGACAGGTGCACGTGCATGCCCGACCCCTGCACGCCCTCGAGCGGCTTGGGCATGAACGAAGCGTGCACCCCCTGGGTGGCCGCCACCTCTTTCACCACGAGACGGAAGGTCATGATCGAGTCGGCCATGCTGAGGCCGTCGTTGTGCCGCAGGTCGATCTCGTGCTGGCTCGGTGCGTCCTCGTGGAAGCTGTACTCGACGGGAATGCCCATCGCCTCGAGCGTGCGGATGGTCTGCTTGCGCAGTGAACCCGCGATATCGCTGGCTGTGAGGTCGAAGAACCCGGCTTCGTCGAGCGGCTCGGGGGCCTGGCCGCGTTGCGGCGGTGCGAAGTAGAAGAACTCCATGTCGGGCGCCACGAAGAAGGTGAGGCCGAGCGCCCGGGCAGCGGCGAGATTGCGGCGAAGTACCTGGCGTGGGTCTCCCTCGAAGGGCGTGCCGTCGAGGTTGTGGATGTCGCAGAACACCCGTGCCTCTGCGGACTTCGGGTCGCCCCAGGGCAATACCTCGAACGTATTCGGGTCGGGGATCGCGAGCACGTCGCTCTCCTGGACACGGCTGAATCCGTCGATTGACGAACCGTCGAAGGTCATCCCGTCCTCGAGCGCATTCTCGAGTTCGGCGGGACTGATCGCAAAGCTCTTCAGGTTCCCGAGTACATCGGTGAACCACAGGCGGACGAGGCGGACGCCCCGTTCCTCGACCGTATGGAGGACATAGTTGCGCTGTGCTTCATTCATGCGGGGTGCTCCAGTGGAATGCTCAGGGCGAAAACTTCGGGGCGAAAAAGACTCAGGGGCCGGACGCGTCGCCCGGCCCCTGAGGTGATGCTGAAAGTGACCGAGATCAGGCGGCGCCGCACACCGTTTCGAGGATGAGGCGGGTGACCGTGTAGGGATCGACGTTGGCGTTGGGGCGACGATCCTCGGCATAGCCCTTGCCGTCCTTGGCGACCTGCCAGGGAATGCGCACCGAGGCGCCACGGTTGCTCACGCCGAAGCTGAACTTGTTCCATGGTGCGGTCTCGTGCTTGCCGGTGAGGCGGCTCTGGATGTCGTGGCCGTAGTGGGTCACGTGGGCATCGACGCGCTTGCTGAGGGCGTGGCAGGCCTTCTCGATGGCCTTGTAGTCCTCGCGCATTGCCTTGGTGCTGAAGTTGGTGTGCGCACCGGCGCCGTTCCAGTCGCCCTTGGCAGGCTTGGCGGCAAGGCTGATGACCACGTCGTAGTCCTCGGCAATACGGTGCAGCAGCCAGCGGGCAACGTGCATGTGGTCGCTGACGGTGAGCGCATCGGCTGCGCCGATCTGGAATTCCCACTGTCCGGGCATGACCTCGGCGTTGGTGCCCTCAATCATCAGGCCGGCATCGAGGCACGCCTGGGTGTGCTCCTCGATGATCTCACGACCGACGACGCGGCCTGCGCCGACGCCGCAGTAGTACGGACCCTGCGGTGCGGGGTAGCCCCCGACGGGAAAGCCCAGCGGCGTGCCATCCAGCTTGAGCATGGTGTACTCCTGCTCGATGCCGTAGATCATCTCATGCTTGGCGTACTTCTTGGCCGCCTTCTCGCATGTTGCACGCGTGTTGGTGGGGTGCGGCTTCATGTCGTTCGCCAGCAGCACGTCGCACAGCACCAGAACGTTGGTGCCGCCACGGATGGGGTCCGGGCAGGAGAACACGGGGCGGAGCACGCAGTCGCTGTGCTCGCCGGTGGCCTGCTCGGTGGACGAACCATCGAAACCCCAGATGGGGAGTGAGGTGACGGTGTCCTTGAGGATCCTGGTCTTCGAGCGGAGCAATGGCGTTGGCTCGGTTCCGTCGATCCAGATGTATTCTGCTTGATAGGCCACGGATGGTCCTTCCGAAATGGTGGTAAGGGGCGCCGAGACTCTGCCAGCTGGGGGTTTCGCCCCCGTTGCCCAAATGTGAACGCTGTGTGAACCCGAACGGCGCCGTTGCCATCAGGTGCGCGTACCTTAGCTCTGCACGTGGCATCGCGAAAAACTGTGGGAACCATGCGCGCCGCCGGTGACGTCGAAGCACCATGCAGACGAACGACCACTTCATCAAGGACCTCGATCGACGTACGTTCCTCATGACCGCCTTGGTCGCCCCGGCGCTCGCTGCGGCCCTGGCGGCATGCGGCAGCACGAACAAGGCAGCCAGCAACGCGATCAGGCACGCGACCGGTCGTGAAGATCTTGTGCTTCGCATCGGCTACGAGGGCGGTTTCACGGCGCCCAGCTACCAGTTCGTCCGCGTGCCCACAGCGCTCATCAGCGGCGATGGTCGGGTCATCGCAGCCGGCGTCCAGACCGAGCAGTTCCCGGGGCCGCTCCTGCCGGCGCTGACCGAGCGCACCATCACCGAGGCCGGTATCCAACGGGTGCTCGAACTCGCTGACGCAGCAAAGCTCTTGCAGCCGCCACCCGATTACACAGCCGAGATGAACGTGGCCGACGCTCCCGACACGGTGGTGACCCTCACGGTCAATGGCCAGACCTATGAGCATCGTGCCTACGCCCTCGGTATGACCGAGCCCGAATCAACCCCGGCACGCAAAGCGCTGGCCGGGTTCGTAACGGCCATGAGCGATTTCGCCACCGTCGCCGGGGCAGCAAATCTTGGTGGCGAAGGGCCTCTCGTCGCAGAGAACTACCGCATTCAGGCTCGTGTGGTGACCGATGCCGATCTGGCCGGGTACGACCAGTCGATACCACCGGTGAAGGTTGCCTGGCCATCGGGTGCCGGGGTCGGCCTGGCCAGCGCCAGCACCTGTGCGGTGGTTGCTGCCCCCAACGTCGATGCCGTTCTGCAGGCTGCGACGCAGATGACGTTCTTCACCGACAACGGTGTCATCTATCAGGTCGCAGCCGTCGCCAAGTTGCCCGGCGACACGTGCGTGGCCGGCTGACCGCCCGGATCGGTAACCTGCCGATGTGACCCGGCTCCGCATCGCGCTCGCGCAGATCAACCCCACGGTGGGCGACCTGCATGGCAACCTCGCCAAGATCATCGATTACTACGATCGGGCCGAGGCGGCAGGGTGCGACGTCGTTGCATTCCCCGAACTGTGCATCACCGGTTACCCGCCCGAGGACCTGGTGCTGAAGCCGGGCTTCATCAGCGACAACAAGGACATCCTTGCCACCATCGCGGCCCGCACCGGCCAGTGCGTTGCGGTGATCGGTTTCGTCGACAGCGACCGCGATCTCTACAACGCCGCAGCGGTCTGTGCCGGTGGACGGATCAGGGGCACGTACCGCAAGCGCCTGCTGCCGAACTACGGCGTGTTCGACGAAGCGCGCTACTTCACACCGGGGCACGACAGCGATGCGCTCGAGCTGTACGTGATCGGTGGAGTCAAGGTCGGCATCAGTATCTGCGAGGACATCTGGAGCCCAACCGGCCCGCTGGCCACACAGGCGGCGGGCGGTGCCGAGCTGAACATCAACATCAACGGATCGCCCTATCACCGTGGCAAGGTCGATGGCCGCGAGCGCATGCTCGCCACCCGTGCAGCCGATGCCAGTTGCGCCCTGGTGTACGTGAACCAGTCATGTGGTCAGGACGAGTTGGTGTTCGACGGTGCGTCCATGGCCTTCGACGCCGAGGGAACCCTGTTGGCGCGCGCCGCGCAGTTCGTTGAAGAACTGCTCGTGGTCGAGATCGACATCGACCCGGTGTACCGCAAGCGGCTCCTCGACCCGCGCGGACGTGTCACCGAGACACTGCTGCCCACGGTTGCCATCAGCGATGCATCGCGTGCCACCGGCGCTCCGGCAGCGGTGCGCATGGCGCCGCTGCTCTCGCCCGATGCCGAGATGTACCAGGCACTGGTCCTGGGCACACGCGACTACGTGCACAAGAACCGTTTCACCGATGTCGTCATCGGTCTGTCAGGTGGTATCGATTCATCCATCGTGGCGTGCATCGCGGTAGACGCGCTCGGCGCCGATCATGTGCACGGTGTGTCCATGCCGTCGCGCTACAGCAGCCCGGGCTCCAAGGACGACGCGAAGGCGCTGGCCGACAACCTCGGCATCGACTATCGCACCGTGGCCATCGAGCCGGCGTTTGGCGCATACCTCGACATGCTCGCTCCGTCGTTTGTCGACAAGGCACCCGATCTCACCGAGGAGAACCTGCAGAGCCGCATCCGTGGCACCACGCTGATGGCGCTGTCCAACAAGTTCGCCTGGATGGTGCTGACCACCGGCAACAAGAGCGAGATGGCCGTTGGCTACTTCACCATCTATGGCGACAGCGTCGGTGGCTATGCGGTCATCAAGGACGTCTTGAAGACCCGCGTGTACGACCTGTGCCGGTACTACAACCAGCGCGAGGGTCGCGAGGTCATACCCGAGGCCGTCATCACCAAGCCGCCGTCGGCCGAGCTGCGCCCCGACCAGCGCGACGATCAGTCACTGCCACCGTACGAGGTGCTCGATCCCATCCTCGAGATGTATGTCGAGGATGACCGCACGGCCACCGAGATCATCGCGGCCGGTCACGACGAAGCATTGGTGCGCCGCATCACCCGCCTCGTCGACATCAACGAGTACAAGCGACGCCAGTGCCCCCCGGGGGTACGCGTCAGCATCAAGGCATTTGGCAAGGACCGCCGACTGCCGATCACGAACGGGTATCGAGGCTGACCCCATACCGCCAGTAGCTCAGCACGGTCGCTGTTGCGCATCCTGCACCGATGGTGGCCGGGAGCCACATGCCATGTGAGGTGAACGCCGCAGTGGCCGGGGCCGACATGAGGGAACGGCCCAGGGTTCCGCTGCCGACCATCAAGCCGAGGCCACGCGACGGGTGCGCCGGAATGAGGTTGCTCGCCAGCGGTATGGCCGACACGATGGCAAACTCGAACACGCCGATGTACAACGCCAACAGCGGCAGTGCGATGACGACATGGTTGCTCGAGACGGCCAGTCCCACAGCGCAGGGGATGATGAGCAATGCACCGATCGTGGCCGATCGTCGCTTGCCCAGTCGGTCGGAGAAGCGGATCATCGACGATGTCGCCGCAAGCTCCACCCCACCCATCCCGAAGATCACGATGGCGAGGTGCGTGTCCGTGAAGCCGAACCCGTCCTGCAGCCATTTGCCAAAGGTGACGGTCACCGCCTGTGCCGATGCGGTCAGCGTGAGCGCGGCGGCGATGACCCACCATCCGTTGCCGAGTCGTGGCTTCACATGGTCGTGTGCCGGCACCGTCTGGACCGGCGGTGGTTCGTCGGGGAGTTGATGGCGCAGCAGTGCGGCCAACCCGGTGACGGCCACGATGCCGACCGCGTAGCCCCATCGCCACGACGACACCCCCGTGACCAGGCCCATTGCCACAACGCCGATGAACAACCCGCCCGCCCATGCGGTTTCGGCGAGGCCGATGACCCTGCCCCGTTGGGTGTAGGGCACACGGTCCGATATCCATGCCATCACGCCGACATCGAACACGATCTTGGCCATTGTCAGCAGCGCCAGGAACGCGCCGAGTTGGACGACATTGCGGCTGAGCGCACACCCCGCTGCCGCCAGGCCGATGCCGAGCAGGCCGCCGCAGATTGCCGTACGGCGGGTGAGCCGGCCTGCGACTCGACCCAGCAGCGGAGCGGTCAGACCGCCCAGTTCGCCAACGGCCAGAGCTGCGCCGATGGTGGGCAGGCTGGTGTGCAGATCGGCGGCGATGGTGGCGAGGAACGGTGGGGCGAACCGGTAGGCGCCGTTTGCACCGATCTTGGCCAGAGTGAGCGGTGTGATGGCGCTGCGGACCTCGGATGCGTACGAGCTATCGAGGCGGGCGGACAACACGTCTCAAGACCGTAGCCATTCGGAACCCTGTTCCCATGCCCGTGACCGATAGCCTTTCCAACCCGTGGCCCTGATCATTCAGAAATTTGGCGGCACCTCGGTGGCCGACCCCGACCGCATGCGTGCGGTGGCCGAGCACGTCGCGTTCACGAAGCGCCACGGCAACGAGGTGGTGGTGGTGGTCAGTGCGATGGGCAAGACCACCGACAACCTCATCCAGCTCGCCTCGCAGGTGTCCAACACCCGTCCGGGTCGCGAGATGGACATGTTGCTGACCACCGGCGAACGCATGTCTGCGGCGTTGGTGTGCATGGCCCTCAACGACCTCGGCATCGACGCGATCAGCTTCACCGGCAGCCAGGTGGGCATCATCACCGACAACGTGCACGGCAAGGCCAAGATCCTCGAGGTCAAGGGCGACCGGGTCCGCGCGGCGCTGGCCCAGGGCAAGGTCTGTGTCATTGCCGGGTTCCAGGGTGTCAGCACCGACCACGAGATCACCACGCTCGGTCGTGGCGCCAGTGACCTCACGGCGTCAGCGCTCGCCAAGGCGCTCAACGCCGATGCCTGCGAGATCTACACCGATGTCACCGGCGTGTTCAGCGCCGACCCGCGCATCGTCCCCCAGGCGCGCAAGCTGGCCCATGTCAACTTCGACGAGATGCTCGAGATGGCCGGAGCCGGCAGCAAGGTGCTGGCGCTGCGCAGCGTCGAGTTCGCCCGTAACCACAATGTTCCCCTGCACGTGCGGTCCAGCTTCACCTGGGAGCCGGGCACGTGGGTCAGTTCGAAGGAGCCCAGCATGGAAGAGCCCATCGTCTCCGGCGTCGTCACCGACACCACCGAGGCCAAGGTCACCGTCATCGGCGTGCCCGACCGCCCGGGCATCTCGGCAGCGCTGTTCGAGCCGCTCGCCGCCGCCAACGTGAACGTGGACATGATCGTGCAGAACACGTCCAAGGACGGCACCACCGACATCAGCTTCACCATGCCCAAGGCCGACATGGCCGTGGCCGAATCGATCGTGGCGCGGGTTGCGGCCGAGATGGGCGCCGTCGGGGTGAACCACGACGACAGCATTTCCAAGATCAGCCTGGTCGGGGCGGGCATGAAGACCAGCCCCGGTATCGCCGCCAAGATGTTCCGTGTGCTCGCCGACAACGGCGTCAACATCGAGATGATCTCCACCTCCACCATCCGCATCAGCGTGGTGTGTGCCGCCAGCGACCTCGAGACCGCAGCGCGCAGCCTGCACACCGCCTTCGGGCTCGACAGCGGCCAGGCGTACGCCGCACCATTGCCGGAACGCAAGTGACCGGCGCATCGAGCTTCGGCGCATCGAGCTTCGGCGCTGCAGTGGACTCGTACTGAAGGCCTGACACACTCTCACCATGCGTCGTCCCCAACTGCTCCCCTGGCGAACGGCCGGCCGCGTCAGCGAAGGGCACAAGTCTGCCGACGATGTCGTGCGCGAAATCGGTTGGGTCTTCAACAACGAGACAGGCCAAACGCTGGATCTACAGGAGTTCACCAGCACCGGTGACCACGAGATCTTCGCCTACCTGCAGGCCTTCCAGCTGGACCGCAACGACCTCAGCCAGCAGACCTTGGTCGAGATCGGGTCCGGCATCGGACGCATGACCAGTGGCTTCAGCCGGGCGTTCGCTCAGGTCATCGCCTGCGACCTCGACGCAGCGTTCCTCGAGCGCTGCCGCGAGACCGTTGCCCAGTTCGGTGTGGTCGAGCGGTTGCGCACGTGCCATGTGGCCGACGGTCGCACACTGGCCGTCTCCGACGGTGAGGCCGATCTCACGTTCAGTTACATCACACTGCAGCACTGTCAGCACGACGATGCGTTGTCGCTGGTGGCCGAAGCCGCCCGGGTCACCAAGCCGGGTGGATACGTGGCGCTGAACTTTCGTACGTGGCGGCCCGTCGACGTGTTGCTGTGGCCGCTGGGCAAGGTCACCCGGGCGCTGTGGCGTGTGCCCCGGGTCGGACCATGGCTGGCCCGCCGCCGGCTGGCCTCGCGCATTGGCTGGCAGGCCAACCGGTTGTCGCCCGACGAGGTGTCACGCCATCTCGCCACGTTGCCGTACAAGTTCGCCACCCGCGTCATCTATCACTCGCCGCACCGCAAGTTCAGCGCCCGCAAGGACGCCGACCTGCGCACGTTCGAGGGTGTGAACCGCAGCCACTGGTGGCTCGTTGCGGAACGTTCGTAACGGGCGTCGCCGCAGCGTGGAGTACTAATTCCCGCTCGCTCTGTGGGCTCGGCCGTTAGCCTTGCACCTATGAAAATTGGTGTTGTTGGTGCCACGGGCCAAGTCGGTGCAGTCATGCGCGCCATTCTCGCCGAGCGGAATTTTCCGTTGACCGAGCTGCGGTTCTTTGCGTCGTCGCGTTCGGCCGGTACCACCTTGCCGTGGGGTGATGGCGTCATCACGGTCGAAGACGCTGCCACCGCCGACCCCACCGGCCTCGACATCGCCCTGTTCTCCTCGGGGGCCACATCGTCGAAAGAGCTCGCCCCGCGCTTTGCCGCGGCCGGCGTGATGGTGATCGACAACTCGTCCGCATGGCGGATGGACCCCGATGTGCCGCTCATCGTCAGCGAGGTCAACCCCGGCGAGATCGCCAATGCCCGCAAGCGCATCATCGCCAACCCGAACTGCACCACCATGGCAGCGATGCCGGTGCTCAAGCCCTTGCACGACGAAGCTGGACTCGTCCGCCTGATCGCCAGCACGTATCAGGCGGTCAGCGGTGGCGGGCTGGCGGGTGTCGACGAGCTCGACAAGCAGGCACGTCAGGTGGCCGACCAGGCGCGTGAGTTCACCCACGATGGCAACGCTGTGGCCATGCCCACGCCCACCAAGTTCACCAAGCCCATTGCGTTCAACGTGTTGCCGTACGCCGGCAAGTACGTCGACGATGGGTCGTTCGAGACCGACGAAGAGCAGAAGCTGCGCTTCGAGAGCCGCAAGATCCTCGACATCGCCGACCTGCGCGTCAGCGGTACCTGTGTGCGCGTGCCGGTGTTCACCGGTCACTCGCTCAGCATCAACGCCGAGTTCGCTCGGCCCATCACTGTGGCTCGCGCTATCGAACTGCTCGGCTCGGCACCCGGTGTCGAGCTGCTCGATGTGCCCACGCCGCTCGAGGCCGCCGGCAAGGACCCCAGCTTCGTCGGTCGCATCCGTCAGGACTCTTCCGTCGATGGTGGTCGGGGTCTGGCGCTGTTCATCAGCAACGACAACCTGCGCAAGGGCGCAGCGCTCAACGCCGTGCAGATCGCCGAGTTGTTCCTGTAGTCACGGACACGCGCACGGCATCGCGCCGCAGCGGGGGCAGCCGGCCGCGTAACGCTGCACGGCGGCGGTGAGGTCGATGTCCATCTGGTTGGCCAGCGAGGCCACCCAGGCCAGCACGTCGCCGAACTCGTGTCGCTGCTGCTCCACGGTGCCCTTGCGTACGGCCTGGGCCAACTCGCCGAGCTCCTCGGCCAGCCACGCCACCGTGCTCGGCACACCACGGTCGCGGTCGCGGTTGCCGTAGGTGCGTTCGATCACGTCTTGCAGGTGCCCTAGATCCATGCTCTGAACTTAGGGTGCCCACGGCGTACCGGCGGGCATTGAATGGTCGGGGTGAGAGATCTGTCCGCATGAGGACACATCCCCGGTGGGTCCTCATGCCCCGCTTCTGGCCTGCTCCCGGGCACGCTCGGACACTCCGCGCCCGTCGGCAGTCACCGGGTGATGTCGGTGCGTCCCGAGATCTGTCATGCGTGCTTGACGCTTCGTCAACGAGCGGTGACAGATTTGATGTCACCATGGAAGACACGGGCTCTGGAGCTGCTGAAGAGGTCCACGCCAGGAGACGACGGCTCCGACGGACCGACGGCCCAACGACCCAACGACCCAACGACCCAACGGCTGGACCGATCTGTTGATCAATGGTCGGGGTGGGGAGATTTGAACTCCCGGCCTCCACGTCCCGAACGTGGCGCGCTACCAAGCTGCGCTACACCCCGTAGGTGCCCGACGATGTTATCCGGCCGGAACGGGCTCTTCCTCAACCGTTTCTGCATCGACTT
>CAFBLP010000040.1_pt1 | contig 26904 bp, 24 predicted proteins | sample 7268181 | NCBI WGS metagenome assembly CAFBLP01 (sample SAMEA6814034, study PRJEB35770) | freshwater metagenome | biome: Freshwater; feature: Freshwater reservoir; material: water | place: Czech Republic | collected 2017-05-23 | depth 30m m | reverse complement strand
CTACGCGGTGACATGGTCCGAGTGTGGACCGACCAGATTGGAATTGGCTGTGAGTCCTGTAAGAGGAGAGTAAGAATCCGTGACGAGTACGGTCGGTGGTCATGGCACGTTTCAAGGTCGACACCCAACTCCGTTCGTTTGCCGGTGCGGCTGCGGAGGCGGCCCAACTGGCCGAGGCCGGTGTGGACGGCGTGTTCAGCTTCGAGGGCCCGCACGATGGTTTTGTGCCGCTCACCCTCGCTGCCCCGAACAGTCGAGTCGATCTGTACACCAACGTCGCGATTGCGTTGCCGCGCAACCCGATGCAGATGGCGTATCTGGCCAACGATCTGCAGTTGCTCAGCGCGGGGCGGTTCATGCTCGGCCTCGGTTCGCAGATCAAGCCGCAGATCGAGAAGCGTTTCGGTGTCCCCTTCGATCCGCCCGTGGCGCGCATGCGCGAGCTGGTGCAGGCGATGCGCGCCATCTTCGCGGCCTGGGCCAGCGGCGAACGGCTGCGGTTCGAGGGTGAGTTCTACCGGCACACGCTGATGACACCCATGTTCAACCCGGGTCCCAATCCCCATGGGGCGCCGCCCGTGCTGCTCGGCGCGCTGGGGCCGCTGATGACCCGCATGGCGGCCGAGGTGGCCGACGGCCTGCTGGTCATGCCGTTCAGCACCGAGGCGTTCTTCACCGATCACACGCTGCCCAACGTGGCTGCCGGCCTGGCTGCTGGCGGGCGGACCAGGGCGGATCTCACGGTCATCTCCCAGGCCATCGTGTGCGTCGGACGCGACGACACCGAATACGCGGCCGCAGTCGGGGGCGTCAAGGGCCTGCTGTCGTTCTACGGGTCGACGCCCAGCTATCGCCCGGTGCTCGACGCCCACGGGTGGGGCGATCTGCACCTCGAGCTGAACGCGCTGTCGAAGCAGGGTCGCTGGCTCGACATGATCGGTCTCATCGACGACGACATCCTGCACACCATTGCGGTCTGCGGTACGCCCGCCGAGGTGGGTGCCGAGCTGGTGCGCCGCTTCGACGGTGTGTCGGACCGCGTCGCGTTCTATATGCCCTACGCCGCCCCGGTCGAGCTGGTGGCCGCCACGGTCGCTGCGGTGAAGGCATCGCAGCACTGACCCTCGGTTGCGGCCGTCGGCACCGATGCCGTGTCGTTGATGGTGCAGGCCATCTCGGCAGCGTCGCCCTTCACGTAGTAGTACTCCCAGTCGTTGTCGGGGCCCTTGACCCAGGTCTTGTCCTGGACGGCAAAGCAGCACGAGACGTCTTCTTGGATCTCCTGCTCGATGCCGAGCTCGTTGGCCCGGGCAATCATCGCTGCGACCGCTTCCACGTTCTCGACCTCGACGCCGATGTGGTTCAGCGAGCCAGGTTCACCCATACCGGTGAACAGGATCAGCTTCAACGGCGGGTCGGCAATGGCAAAGTTGGCATACCCGTCGCGGACCTTCGCGGGCGGGGTCCGGAAGAGCTTGGTGTAGAACTCGATGGAAGCGTCGAGGTCGGCCACGTTGAGGGCGAGTTGCACACGGGACATGGTGGGCTCCTTCTTGGGTGCGATGTCATCGGCATGGGGCTCAGTCCATCGACATCGGTCAATGGGGCCACGATATCGACTACATCGCATGCCGTCGCGCCTGGACGCACTACGAGCCGTGCTCGGCTGAGGAGCCGCGACCGCTCGTGGGGTCAGCGGATGAGGAAGTTGTCGAACTGCCAGGGATCGGACAGGTTCAAGCCGTCGCTCTCGTCGCCGAACATCGGGAACAGGTCGTTGCGGTCGCGTAGCGGGGTCCAGTCGGTGGGTGCCGAATGCAGCGTGCCCAGGTACTTGCGTGACACGGCGAGCACTTCGTCCCATGGCAGCTCGTCGGGCACGCGCAGGCCTGCCATCGGGTTCTCGATCATCCAGCTGACGGCGCCGATGATGCTGCCGCCGACCTGCAGCGTGGTGGCGCTCTGGCCGGGCAGAATGGCGCGGGCTTCGTCGATGGACAGCACCGAGCCGGTCCACCAGCTGGTGTAGTCGTGACCCATCAGCAGCACGCCCAGTTCATCGCGTCCACTGGTGATCTCGTTGTTGAGGATGCGCTGACGGCTCTGCATGGTCCAGTCGTTCTGGCGCAGCTCATGGATGCTGGCGATCGCTGATTCCGACGGGCAGTAGGCATAGTGCACGGTGGGCCGAAACACTGGATTGCCGAAGTCGTCCCACACCGTGAGGTGATCGCTCATCGTCAGTGCCTCGCCGTGGCGGATGACCATGCCGTTGATCGGCCCGCACGGCACCCACGAACGGACCCAGGTGTTCATGCCCGGCTGTGCCATGCAGATCTGATTCCGGGGGCCCTCGCCGATGTGCGTGTAGGCATTGCGTGGCAGGCGCAGCTCGTGCGTACCCCAGCCGATCTCGGCCGGTGCCACGCCTTCTTCGTACAGCCCATCGACCGACCAGGTGTTGACGAACTCGTCGAACTCCTTGGGCACGTTGGTGATCTGGGTGTCGCGTTCGCTGACGTGCACCACCTTGGTGCCGCTGAGGTGCGCGAGCACGTTGTACTGCCCGTCGGCGAGCGCCGATTCCAACGCACGGGTGCGCCCGCCGGCCAGCCCATCGGACAGCAGTCGGGTGCAGATCTCGCGCAGCGCCTGCTTCACGAAGTGGCTGACCAAGCCGGGGTTGGCCCCGTGCTCGATCACGGCCGTGGGGCCGTTGTTGTCGCCCCAGCCCGCCATCAGCCGGCGTAACTGCATGTGCCGTGCGTACAGCGTGCGTTCGATCGGGTGGGTGGTCTGCAGATCCTGATATGGATCCCACACCTCCACAGACGTGTTGAGGTAGCGCACGTTGTGATCGCGGCACCATTGCAAGATGGTGGGATTATCGATGTTCCAGGCAAGATCCAGCAGCAGGTCGCCGCTGCCGACGTGCGCTGTCAGGAACGAATCGATGTTGTCGGGCGTGACCCGATCTTGTTCGTACTGCACCCCCATGCCGAGGACTTCGGCAACGCGGGCCCGGTTGTCGACAAAATCGACAATGGTGATGCGATGTGGTTCGATCCCGACATCACGCACCAGCAGTGGAACGACGCACTGTGCGACCGATCCGCAACCGAGCACCAGCACCCGCTGGGGGCGGGCTGTCATTCAGCGGACTCCAGCACCAATTCAGCGAGTTGGGCTTCCAGGGCGGCGACACCTTCGGCGGCCAGCAGGCTCTGCCAATCGTACGCGATGCCCTTGCGGCCTGTCGTGGCTGTGCCATCGAATTGATTCATGAGAACGCCTCCCGGCATCGGATCGGTTTCCTTTCTGGCCGGACAGTTCCGGGCGCAGGAACGCTGACGATAACCAGTCCGTCGGGATGGCGCTACTCACTGATTCATCAGCCAGCAGCGCCTGACGCGTCGGTCAGATTGGCTAACCAAGTCAGCAGTTCGCGACACAGCAGCTCGCGGTCAAGATCGAGGGCCGCCACATGGCCGCTGTTGGGCAGATGCAGTCGGGTGACGGGTCCATGTCCGGCCGCTGCGACGGCACCAGCAAGCGCGTCGGCGTTCGCAGGATCAACCACAGTGTCGTGATCGCTCGACACGATCAGCATCGGTCGGTCGATGTCGTGCATGGCCACGTTGGCCAGCGTGGCGCCGTGCCCCAACTCGATCAGCGAGCGCACCGGCAGTTCGAGGTAGGCGCTGTCGTGGGCGGTTGGATCGCGCAGATCGGGGTGCCCCGCGGGCTGCATTGTGCGGCCGCGGGCGAGCAGGTAGTCGAGGTGCTCGGTGGCGTCGGGATCGGGTGGCAGCACCAACGGATTGATGGCGGCAATCCCGCGAATGGCAGGGCGCTGGCGGGCGGCGAGCAGCGCCAGGGTGGCGCCCATCGACTGGCCCACCAGCACGACGGCGCTGCATCGAGGGGACAGTTCGTCGATCGTGGCGAGCACGGCCTGCAGCCAGTCATCCCAGACGTAACCAGCGAGTTCGGTGGGCTGGGTGCCGTGCCCCGGCAGCTGTGGGGCGACCACGGCGTACCCGGCGCCGTGTACGGCGGCGGTGAGTGGCATCACGCTGTGCGGCGTGCCGCCAAGGCCGTGCAGGACGACAACACCAAGATGGCTCATACGGCGTTCATTGGGGCTCGAGTGCCCGGGTGAGGTCGGCGATCAGGTCCTCGGGATCCTCGAGCCCCACCGACACCCGCAGCAGCCCGCCAACGATGCCGGCCCCGGCGTGTTCGTCGGCGGTGAGACTGGCATGGGTGGTGGTGGCGGGGTGACACACCAGCGTCTCGGGACCGCCGAGCGATGTGGCCACGCGCGCCAGTTGCAGCCGGTCGAGCAGCGACGTCGCATGCGGCTGCCCGCCGGTCACCTCGAATGCCAACACGGTGCCGGGCTGGCGCATCTGGCGTTGGGCCAGGGCGTACTGGGGATGCGTGGGCAGGCCGGGGTAGTGCACGGCTGCCACGTGGGCGCTGCTCGCCAACTCCCTGGCGATCCGCAGTGCCGAGGCCGACTGGTGGGCGGTGCGCACCGCCAGCGTGCGGATGCCGCGCAGCGCGTTGAGCGCATCGGCCGGCGATGCCGTGGCTCCGTGCAACACCCCGTAGCCCCAGATCTCATCGAGCAGGTCGCGTTCGCCGGCGATGACGCCGAGGGTGGCGTCGTTGTGGCCGTCGATGCCCTTGGTGGCCGAATGCATGACGATGTCGATGCCGTGCTGCAGGGGTTGCTGGCCGAGCGGGGTGGCAAAGGTGGAGTCCACCACCTTGAACGGCCCGCGAATGGCACCGAGTTCGTCGAGGTCGATGAGCTCGAGCAGTGGGTTCGACGGCGTCTCGGCCAGGATCATCATCGTGCGCCCCGGCTGCACGGCGGCGGCGAACGCACCGGGTTGGCAACCGTCGACGTAGGTGACGTCGATACCGAATCGCCGGCATGGTCCCTGCAGGAACGCGAGCGTGCCGGCGTACAACTGCCGTTGGGCCACGATGTGGCTGCCCGACCCGCACAGCGCCAAGATCGTGGTGGTGAGCGCGCCCATCCCGCTCGCGTAGGCAATGGCGTCCTCGGCGCCCTCGAGCGCAGCAATCGCTTCCTCGAACGCGCGCACGGTCGGGTTCGAGTAGCGACTGTAGAACTCGCTGGAACGGCGGCCCGTTGCCCGCTTGCGGGCGTCCGCCAGGCCGTGCGAGACCCACGTGCTCGAGGCCCACAGCGGTGGGGCCAACGACATGCCGTTGGCCGAACGCCCCGCGGTGATGGCGGTGGTGGCGGGCCGCGGGTCGCCTGCAGCGGGTCTGTCGTTGTTCACGCTGACAGAGTAGGTGGCCGTACCCGCCCTGAGAAAGCGCTATTCCGGGTGCCCGGGTCGGTACCCTGATGCAGACATGCCTGATTCTCCAGCCCATCTCGGTGCTGCTCGCGGTCGGCGGACTCGTCCGCACAAGACCGCCGACGATTCCACGTCCGAGCACACCGAGTCCCCCAGCACCATCGCCCCCATCTATACGCCCACCGGATTTGCCGCCCTCGGCGTGCCTCCCGACGTGGACGCTGGCCTCGCCGCGGCGGGATTCGCCCAGCCGTTCGCCATCCAGACCGAGGCCATCCCCGTCGCCCTTACCGGTGCCGACGTGTGCGGGCGCGCCCGCACGGGTTCGGGCAAGACGCTCGCCTTCGGCGTGCCGTTGCTCGCACGCCTGTCGGGCAAGGCCCAGCCGAACAAGCCCCGCGGTCTCATCCTGGTGCCGACGCGTGAGCTCGCCCTGCAGGTTGCAGAAGTGCTCGAACCCGTGGCCAACGCGTGTGGCTTCGGTGTGCTCGCCGTGTACGGCGGGTCGTCACGGCACAAGCAGATCGATGTCCTCAACGAGGGTGTCGAGGTGGTGGTGGCCACCCCGCTGCGGCTCATCGACCTCCTGAAGAACAACGAACTCGACCTCGATCAGATCGAGGTGCTCGTGCTCGACGAGGCCGACCGTATGGCCGACGACGGTTTCACCCCGCAGGTGGAATGGATCCTGCGCAAGATCACCGGTGAGCACCAGACCATGTTGTTCTCGGCAACGCTCGATGGCGATGTCGGCCATCTGGTACGTCGTTACCTGAAGGACCCCATCGAGGTGTCCATCGATGCGCCCACCGACACGGTTGGCACCATGCATCACCTGTTCCTCGCCGTGCACCGCATGGACAAGGACAAAGTGGTTGCGTCCATCGCCAGCTCGTTCGAGCGGGTCATCGTGTTCTGTGCCACCAAGCGCACGTGCGATCGCGCCACGCTGGCGCTGCAGGAACTGGGCGTGCGTGCCATGGCGATCCACGGCGACCTGCCCCAGCCGTCACGGGAGAAGGCGCTGAAGCGCTTCACCATTGGCGAGATCGCAATCCTCGTCGCCACCGATGTAGCCGCTCGCGGTATCGACATCGATGACATCGGCGCGGTCATCCACTACGAGCCCGCCGCCGACGGCAAGGCCTATCTGCACCGCAGCGGTCGTACCGCCCGCGCCGGCAAGGACGGCTGGGCGGTCACGCTCGCCGAGTACAACCAGCACGTGCAGTGCACGGTGCTGCAGCGTGCACTGCGCCTGCCGTTCACCAAGCCGTTCGAGGTGTTCTCGAACAACCCCAAGCTGCGCAACCTGCACGAGTTCGATTTCCTCGTCCAGTAGGTCCATGCGTGCCGCTGGGTTCGGGCGCCGGGATTCTGGCGTCTGCGGCCGTTGCTATTTCAGCCAGCTGGGTCGGTGCGCCTCGTACGAGTCGATCTCATCGGTGTGGGTCATCGTGATGCCCACGTCGTCGAGGCCGTTCAGGAACCGGTGTTGGTTCTGCGCCGCCATCTCGAAGTGCTCGGTGAAGCCGATCGAAGGAATCTCCACGAGGAGCCGTTCCATATCGACGGTGATCTCCACGTTCGGGTCGGCCTCGATGGCGGCCCAGATGCGCTCGACGGCCTGAACCGTGAGCCCTACGGGTGCCAGGCCGTTCTTGGTGCAGTTGTTGAAGAAGATGTCGCTGAAGCTCGGCGCAATGACGGCGTCGAAGCCGTACTGCTGGATGGCCCACACGGCGTGTTCGCGTGACGAGCCGACCCCGAAGCTCGGTCCGGCCACCAAGATGGTGGCACCCGAGTACCGTTCGTCGTTGAGTACGAAGTTGCGATCGTCGCGCCACGTGCTGAACAGACCCTTTTCGAAGCCGGTGCGCTCGACGCGCTTGAGCCAGTCGGCTGGGATGATCTGATCGGTGTCGACGTCGCTGCGCTTCAGCGGGACGCCGCGTCCGGTGATGACTCGTACTGCTTTCATGACTGGGCTGCTTTCTGGAGATCAGCGGGTGTGGCGAAATGGCCGAGGATGGCTGTCGCAGCAGCGATCTCGGGCGACACCAAATGGGTGCGCCCGCCGCGGCCCTGACGGCCCTCGAAGTTGCGGTTGCTGGTGCTGGCCGAGCGCTCGCCGACGGCGAGTTTGTCGGGGTTCATCGCCAGGCACATACTGCAGCCGGGTTCACGCCAGTCGGCGCCCGCTGCGGTGAAGATGGCGGGCAGGCCCTCGGCCTCGGCCTGGGCCTTCACGGCATGGCTTCCGGGCACCACCATCACGCGCTTCACGGTGACCGTGTGGCCGCGCATCACGGCGGCGGCGGCGCGGAGGTCCTCGATGCGGCTGTTGGTGCAACTGCCGATGAACACCGTGTCGACCGTGATGTCCCGAATGGGTGTGCCGGCGGTGAGGCCCATGTACTCGAGCGCACGTGCCACCGTCTCGCGGGTGGTGGGATTGTCGTAACTGTCGGGAGACGGAACGACATCGTCGATACCGGCGACCTGGCCGGGGTTGGTGCCCCAGGTGATCTGCGGTGTCAACGTGGTGGCATCGATGAAGACCTCTTTGTCGAAGGTTGCACCGTCGTCAGAGCGCAGCGTGCGCCAATCGGCCACAGCGGCATCCCACTCGGTGCCCGCTGGCGCGTTGGCGCGGCCGTTCAAGTACGCAAAGGTGATGTCGTCGGGGGCGATGAGGCCGGCCTTGGCGCCCGCCTCGATGCTCATGTTGCACACCGTCATGCGCCCCTCCATGCTGAGCGACCGAATGGTCGAGCCGCGGTATTCGATGACATGGCCGATGCCGCCGCCGGTACCGATCTCGCCGATGATCGCCAAGATGACATCCTTGGCGGTCACACCGGCGGGCAGTGCGCCATCCACGGTGACGGCCATCCACTTCGGTCGGCTCTGGGGCAGCGTCTGGGTGGCGAGCACGTGCTCGACCTCGCTGGTGCCGATGCCGAAGGCCAGCGCACCGAAGGCGCCATGGGTGGCGGTGTGGCTGTCGCCGCAGACCACGGTCATACCCGGCAGGGTGCGGCCCTGCTCGGGGGCGATCACGTGCACGATGCCCTGCAGGGGATCGCCCATGCGGAAATTGGTGATTCCGAACTCGGCGGTGTTCTCGCGCAACACCTCGACCTGACGTGCCGAGATGGGGTCAGCGATCGGCTGATCGATGTTGGCCGTCGGCACGTTGTGGTCCTCGGTGGCGATGGTGAGGTCGGGTCGGCGGATACCGCGCCCGCTCAGGCGCAGGCCGTCGAAGGCCTGCGGGCTCGTGACCTCATGGACCAGGTGGAGATCGATGTACAACAGATCGGGTTCATCCGGTGCGCTGTGCACGACGTGACGGTCCCAGACCTTCTGGGCCAACGTCGTTGGGACTGCTGTCAAGGGTTGTGGTGCCGGAGCCATTGCCGCTGTCTCACTTTCTGAGATATCATTCTCTCTTTATGGACAGCATATCCGGCGTGGGGGTACTCGACAAGGCGGTCGGGGTACTGCGCTCGCTCAGCACAGAGGGCCCGCTTGGGCTGGCAGACCTGCAAACCGCCACGGGGCTGCCCCGCGCCACGGCACACCGCCTCGCGGTAGCGCTGGAGGCGCATGGCCTGGTGCGGCGCGACGGTGCCGGACGGTTCTGCCTGGGTTTCGAGTTGATCGCCATGGGCCGGGCCGCCGCTGAGGCGTTCCCGCTGGGCGAGCTGGCCCGGCCAGCGCTGGTGGCGTTGCGCGACAGCACGGCCGAGAGCGTGCAACTGTTCGTACGTGAGGGCGACGACCGGCGCTGTGTGGTGTCGCTGCAGTCGCCACACGGATTGCGCTGGATCGTGCCAGAGGGCGCCCGACTGCCGTTGGGTTTCGGGTCCGCCGGGCATGTCCTGATGGATACGCGCCGTGCCGGTCGGTCCGGGCGCGCTACGACACAGTGGGTTGAAAGTGTGGAAGAGCGCGAGCCCGGCGTTGCCTCGGTCTCGGCCGCAGTGCTCGGCCGCGACGGTGCCGTGGTGGCTGCGGTCAGCATCAGTGGTCCGGTCGAACGGCTGACCCGCCAACCGGGCAAGCACTTCGGGGCCGCCGTCGTCGATGCTGCCGGTGCCGTTTCGCTGGCCATCGCCGACTTCCAGATCTGACCCCATTTCCAGATCCGACCCTCTTTCCAGATCCGACCCTCTTTCCAGACGGGACATCGGTGGAGCACCCAGGCGTTGGTGGATGCATCAACACTGAACATTGCCATCTGGTTCGAGCGGCGCCTGGACATGTCCCTCGGGTTTCACTTCGCCTTCGCCCGCCTGTACGGCATCGTGGTCAACGATCCTCTGGGCCTGATCGATGATCATGCACAGGCGGCGCGCAGCAGCTTCATCGATGAGTCCGATGACGTGTATCAACTGCTCGCCGGTTCGGCCGGCGTGATCGCCCGGTCCTTCGACGCCGCAGCCATCGTCACCGCCGGCTGGGCCGCACCGATGGGCGCTGATGGTTCGATGACCCAGCGGGCCAGTCGGCACCCGCAGCGCCGACGGGTGCGCGCCGTTGCGGCGGTGGGCGATGCGGGCGTGGCCAGCCTGATCCGGTTCGAGGACGACCCGGAGTGTGTGATCCGTCAGGCCGCACCGGGTTCGGGCGAACTGGCGGATGCCCTCGGTGCAATGTGGTTCGGCGATCCCCGCCCCTTGCCCGACCAGCGCGCAGTGGTGTTCCGCGGTTGCCGGCGCCGGTTGTGACGGCCAGCGGTGCTGGCCAGTGGTGGCCGGGTCGGGCTACCGGGTCGGGCTACTTGGCGGCGGCGCCCACGGCAACGAGGTCGACGACCAGGACCAGGTCGGTGACAGCGGGCAACGAGTTCTGCGTGTTGCCGGCCGAGCCGAAGCCATCCTCGGAGGGCACGATGATGAGGCGGCGTCCGCCGACCTTCATGCCGGTGATCCCCTTGACCAATCCGGGGATGGTGGTGTCCGTGAGCGGGATCTTGGCGGCCTTGCCATCGTTCCAGGTGGTCTGCAGCAGCGCTGCGGTGTCGCCGCGGTAGGCGCTGATCTGCACGTAGGCGGTGGACCCAGCCGTGGCTTCGTCACCGGTACCGGTGATGAGATCGGTGGTGCTCACCTTCGAGGCGCCAACGCTGGTGGGGATGCTCACCTTCGGGGCGTCGGCAGGGTTGGCGTCGGGCACGTTCACGCCGGGGGTGATGGACAGGGCATCGATGACGAAGGTGAGCGCGTCGCCGGCCTTGATGATGTTGCCCTGGGGGTTGTTGCCATAGGCGAGGTCGGCGGGGATGTCGAGCTGGCGGCGCCCGCCGGCCTTGATGCCGACGAGGCCCTGATCCCAACCGGTGATGACGCCACCGGCGCCGAGCGTGAGGGTGAAGGGCCTTCCCTCGTCGTAGCTGTTGTCGAACTCGGTGCCGTCGGCCGAACGAACACCGACATAGTTGACGGTGATCTCGTCGCCGGCCTTGGCAGCGTCACCGGTGCCTTCGGTGAGGTCGGTGATGACCAGCTTGGTGGGGAGATCCTTGGGGACGTTCACCGTGGGCTTGGCGGCGGAACCGCTGGCGTTGGGGTCAGACACCGGTGATGAACCAGCACTGGCGTCAGAGGTCGGCGACGAACCAGCAGCGGAGACGGCGGACTTGGTGCTGCTCGAGCACCCTGCGAGGAGGGCGAGTGAGACGACAGAAGCGGTAATCAGGCGACGCATCCGGGTGACCCTATCTGCCGGGGTGGGGCTGCGGCACGCGCCCGTGATCGTCGGGTCCGGCCTGCAACCAGACGACCTCGGCCTCGCCCATGGCAGTGGAGGGGCCAGCGTTGACCATTGGCCACAGTTCTTCTGACATCCGCCGGTAGTTGCCGGTGGCGTGGAGCTCGCCGAGGATCGCGTACAGGCCGAGGTTGATGCGTTGGATGAAGACGAACGATCTCGGAACCGTCGCGTACTGCGAGATCGGGCTCGAGCGGTCGAAGGTGTGGCGCACGATACGCGAGCTGTACTCGGGGGTCCAGGTCATGACCTGGTCCTCGCGCACGGCTTGGTAGAACTGCGAGAAGTACTGGCCGGCGGCTGCCGTGTCCACCGGGGCGTCGCGCTGCAGCATGCCGGCGTCTTCGATGATCCGCCGGAACTCGGCGTCGTCACGGCGCACTGCGGCGGCCTGCACCATGCTCTCGAAGGTGTGCAGCTCGGCATCGGTGAAGTGCTTCACCAGGCCGAAATCGAGGAAGGTGACGCGCCCGTTGCCGTGGAACAGGTAGTTGCCCGGATGCGGGTCGCCGTTGAACGCCTTGAACCGGTACAGGCTGCGGAACACGAACCGGAAGATGCACTCGGCGGCGAGGTCGCGCTCGCGCTGGTCCCAGGTGAGTAGCTCCTGCCAGGTGGACCCCACCACGAGCTCGGTGGTGAGCACGCGAGCCGAGCAGAGGTGATCGATCACCTCGGGCACGTGGATGAACGGGTGGTCGCGGTAGTAGGCGTGGAAGGCGCGTTGGTTCTCTGCCTCGAGCCGGTAGTCCAGCTCCTCGGCCAGGCGGGTCTTGATCTCCTCGACCATCTCGGTCGGGTCCAGACCCCCGAAGCCCTGTTTCAGGATGGTGCCGAGCAGCTCGGTATTGCGCAGGTCGGCGGCGATGGCCTGATCCACCCCGGGGTACTGCACCTTCACCGCCACAGCGCGTTCGGCGCCGGTGATGGGGTCGATGATGATGGCTCGGTGCACCTGGCCGATGGATGCCGAAGCGATGGGGTCGGGGTCGAAGGTGACGAACAGTTCGCCGATCGGTGCGCCGAGTTCGCGCTCGATGGCGCCGATGGCCAACTCGGCACTCATCGGGGGAGCGTTCGACTGCAACTGCGACAGGGCGACACGCAATGGCTCGGGGAGGCCCTCGTCGAGGTAGCTCGCCATCTGGCCGAGCTTCATCATCGCGCCCTTCATCTGACCGAGACGGTCGGCGATCTGGTCGGCGGTCTTCAGCTCGCGGGCGTGATCCAGCTCGATGCGGCGTTCGGCACTGGCGAACACCTTGCGAGCCCGGGTGGTTGCGTAGTTGGCGCCGACGCGCACGGCGAGCCCGGCGAGTTGGGTGTTGCGTGCGGTCCTGCCGCGTCGGGCAATCGCGTGCTGCAGTCGCTTGCGCGGCCGCGCTGCTCGGTCGCTGCTCATGGCAGCACGCCGGCTCGTTCGCACACCGAGTGCACCGCGCGGATCAGCGTGGGCACGAACCGGTCGGCGTTGGCGATACAGGCGTCGTGGTCGCCGTCGACGCGGAACGCCTCGGCCCCGGTGATCGATTCGAACAGGCGCACCTGGCGCCGAACGGGCACCACGCGGTCGCGCATGGTGATGAGCACCGAGGTCGGCACGTCGACATCGTTCAGCCAGGGACGCGAGGAGAAGTTGCCGATAGCCCGTCCAGCTTCGAGCACCATGCGCCATTCGTGGCGCGATGCCTGCTCGATGGCCCAGGGCTCCCACTCGCTGCTCTTGCGCTGCAGGTAGATCTGCTGGGTGAGCCACTGTCGTGCCTGCGCCGGTGCCAACCGCGACAGCGCAGCCAAACCGGAAAGACCCGCGAAGGACAGTTTCTCCTCGCGGCTCGAGGCGAACGAACCGGCAGTCGCGCACAGCACCAGGCCGAGCACGTGCGCTCGGTGCTGTTTCCACATCAACTGGGCCACGGGTCCGCCCATGCTGTAGCCGACAGGGATGTAGCGATCGATACCGAGCATGTCGGCGAGCGCTGCGGCGTCGTCGGCACAGTCGCTGAGTTTGAAGACCTTGCGGCTTCGAATGCCACCACCGTGGCCCCGGTGATCGATGGCAACCACCCGGAAGTGCTCGGCCAGCGCAAAGTAACTGGTGAACCAGTTCAGGTCGGCGCTGGCGGTCCACCCGTGCAGCAAGATGAGGGTGGGGGCGGTGGGCGACGGACCGGCGAGCTCGCGGACGAACGTGGTGCCGCGGCCCTCCAGCTCGATCTCGCGGCCCGGTGGGAGCAAAGGTTCGCGGACGCCGCCGCCGTCACGCAGTGCCACTCAGGCAGGCCCCGCAGCGAGGATCTTCACCTTGAGTTCGCCGTTCGGGGCGGCGTAGTGCACCCACGAACCAACGCTCGCGCCGAGCAGTGCGCTGCCCAGCGGCGAACCGGGGCTGACGATGTCGAAGCCGTCGATGCGTTCTTCGACATGGCCGATGATGTAGGTCTCGGCCATGTCGTCGGAGTCGCCCTCGTACACAACCGTGATCTTCTGACCGACGCGGACCTCGCCCTCGGGCCCGGAATCGATGACCTCGCCGTTCTCGAGCAGGTACTCGAGCTGGCGGATCCGGCCCTCCATGTGGCCCTGCTCATCCTTGGCGGCGTGGTAATCGCCGTTCTCCTTGAGATCGCCCATCTCGCGGGCACGCTCGATCTTTTCGGCGACAGCGAACCGTCCGCGGGTGCTGAGATCGTCGAACTCGGCCTGCATGCGGTCGTACGCCGTGCGGGAGAACTGGTGGATTGCCATCCCCCAAACGATAGCTGCGCGACCCGAAAGTGGGTGGCCGGGTTTGATGTCTCCTACAATGCAGCCCCTATGACGCATCGGATTGCAGTAATTGGCGGCGACGGTATCGGTCCGGAGGTCACGGTTGAGGCGCTGAAGGTCATACGCGCTGCTGGCGTAGACATTGCCACGACCGACTTCGAGCTGGGCGGCGCCCGCTATCTGCGTGACGGCGAGATCCTGTCGGACGCCGTGCTCGACGAACTGCGCGGGTTCGATGCCATCTTGCTCGGCGCCGTCGGTGCCCCCGATGTGCCGCCCGGTGTCATCGAGCGTGGCCTGCTGCTGAAGATGCGTTTCGAGCTCGATCTCTACATCAACCAGCGGCCGTTCGTGGGCACCGCCCCAGGGCACGACGCGCCTCACGACTTCGTGGTCATCCGTGAAAACACCGAGGGCCCCTACGTCGGTGAGGGTGGCGTCCTGCGCAAGGGCACGCTCAACGAGGTGGCCACGCAGGGCAGCGTCAACACGCGTATGGGTGTCGAGCGCTGCATTCGCTATGCGTTCGAGTTGGCGTCCGGCCGCGAGCGCAAGCACGTCACCCTGGTACACAAGACCAATGTGCTCACCTTTGCCGGCGACCTGTGGCAGCGCACGTTCAACATCGTTGCCGCCGACTACCCGCAGGTCGGTACCGCCTACAACCATGTCGATGCCGCCTGCATCTATTTCGTGCAGGATCCCCACCGCTATGACGTCATCGTGACCGACAACCTCTTCGGCGACATCCTCACCGACCTCGGCGGTGCAATCAGCGGTGGTATCGGCCTGGCGTCGTCGGCCAACCTCAACCCCGCTCGCACCGGTCCGTCGATGTTCGAGCCCGTGCACGGTTCGGCCCCCGACATCGTGGGCACCGGCAAGGCCAACCCCACCGCAGCGATCCTCAGCGCAGCGCTCATGCTCGACTTCCTCGGCGAGCCCGCTGCAGCTGACCGCGTTCGAGCTGCCTGCGCCGACCCTGTTAGCGGCAGCACCAGCCAGATCGGCGACTCAATCGCTGCTCGCCTCATCCGCTGATCTAGCGTGATTCAACACACATATCACTGACCGCAGCCATTGGGCTCGAACAAGGGGGACCAGATGCCGATCCAGACCACGCCGAAAATTTGGATGAACGGAGAGCTCGTCGATTGGGACAAGGCCCAGGTGCATGTGCTCACGCACACGCTGCACTACGGCACCGGCGTGTTCGAGGGCATTCGTGCCTACCCGACCGCCGACGGCCCGGCGGTGTTCCGGCTCACCGAGCACATCAAGCGCCTGTTCAACAGCGCACACATCCTCGGCATGGAGATCCCCTATACCGTCGAGGAACTCGTCGAGGCAACGAAGATCACCGTTGCCAGTACCGGCCTGCCCGGCTGTTACGTGCGCCCCCTTGCGTACTACGGCTATGGGGAGATGGGCCTCAACACCCTGCCGTGTCGCACCGACGTTGCCATCGCCTGCTGGCCGTGGGGTGCTTACCTGGGTGACGACGCCGTCAGCAAGGGCGTGCGGATGAAGATCAGCTCGTGGACCCGCCACGATCACAACACCATGCCGCCGGCTGCCAAGACCGTGGGCAACTACGTCAACTCCTCGCTCGCCAAGGTGGAAGCGCTGAAGGCCGGCTACGACGAGGCCATCATGCTCGCCCCCAACGGTCTCGTCGCGGAGTGCACGGGTGAGAACATCTTCGCCGTGCGCAACGACATCATGATCACCCCACCCCTCTCGGCTGGCGCGCTCGAGGGCATCACCCAGAACAGCGTGATGACCATTGCCCGCGACCTCGGCTATGACGTGCGTGTCGACAACCTCGCCCGCAGCGATCTGTACATCGCCGAGGAGATCTTCGTGTGCGGAACTGCCGCCGAGATCAGCAGCGTCAACTCCGTCGACGATCGCGCCGTGCCCTGCCCTGGTCCGAAGACCCAGGCCATCGCCGAGATCTACCTCGACGCCGTCAAGGGCAAGGTTGACAAGTACAAGCACTGGTGCGAGCTCGCCGTCTGAGCCGGGCTGTCTCGAGCGGTTGAGCGTGCCCGGCCCGTGCGAACCGGCCGGGCACGTTCGCGTCGCTGAACCCCCACCCAGGCCGAAAAAGTCGAGCGCCCCCGGCTGCGCTGCCGACGGTGGGGTCGGCGCGCCACCGGGGGCGGCTCTTCACGGGATGATCCACGGCTGATCGACCTTCCGGTGTTACCCTTCGCTCGTTCAGATTCTCACCCGTCGGAGTTCCCTCCGGCGGGTGAGCCGCTTTTCAGGCTTGTCTCCCCGGTTGCCCGGTTCCACGCCCCCAAATGTCTCCGGTGCGCCCGGCTCGCCGGTTGCCCGGGTCTGCCTTCTGCACCCTCGACGGCTCGAGGTGTCCGACGTTGCCGCCGTACTCCTGCAGATCCCCTCGGCCTTGGGCATTGCTGCCCTCTGCTCCGGTTCTCGTTGACGACCGGTGTTGCCACCGACCGCCCGAGCTGTGGTCATCCCCCGGTTCGTCGTGTCACAGTGGCCCCGATCGGGTTCGGCCGTGCGGCTTGCGCCGTTCGTCCTCCCCCGGTGGGCCGCTTCGTCGTGCGAACCGGTGTGAGAGCATCGTGCACCCTGCATCACCGCAGGTCAAGCGGTATTTTTGAAGTCACAGGGTTATCCACTGAGAAACCGGGTAATCCCCAGAAGTTTCTTGTTCGTCCACCGCAAGCACACAGGTTGCCCACAGCTCACAGGTTGACGGTGGGCTCTTCTCGCGGCACAATGGGTCTGTGATCACCACCAACTCGCCCAGTGCCGTCGGCCGAATCATCATGATTCGCTAGCGCACGTCACTGCCGACGTGCGCTCTGAGCCGCCCCTCCCGGGCGGCTCTTTCATTTCTCCGCCCAACCCGCTCCTGTTCTTGTCCAGGCCCGATTCCGAGGAACCACGATGACGCAACCAACCAGCCTTCCCAGTCTCACCCCCGTCGGCGGCGACCCCGTCGAGGTGTTCGACACCACACTGCGCGACGGCCTGCAGGTCGAGGGCGTGTCGGCCAGCGTGGAGGACAAACTGCGTATTGCCGAGCAGCTCGATTTCCTGGGCGTGCACTTCATCGAGGGCGGCTGGCCGGGCGCCAACCCCAAAGACATCGAGTTCTTCGCTCGAGCTGCGAACGAGCTGAGGCTGACGACGTCGACCATGGTGGCGTTCGGTTCCACCCGCCGGCCCAAGGGCAAAGTCGACGACGACGCCACGTTGCGCAACCTCATCGACGCCGGCACCGATGCGGTGTGCATCGTGGCCAAGAGTTGGGACTATCACGTGCTCAATGCGCTGCAGACCACGCTCGACGAGGGCGCCGCGATGATCTCCGATTCCGTCGAGTACCTGGCCGCCCACGGCAAGCGCGTGCTGGTCGACATGGAGCACTTCTTCGATGGCTACAAGCGCAACCCCGAGTTCGCGCTGCGTGCCCTCGAGGCAGCCATCATCAAAGGTGCCAGCCATGTGGTGCTGTGTGACACCAACGGCGGCTCGCTGCCCCACGAGGTGCAATCCATCGTCACGGCCGTACACCGCCACGTTGGTAGCGATGTCATCATCGGCATCCACTGCCACGACGACACCGGCTGTGCGGTGGCCAACAGCATGGCTGCAGTGCTGGCAGGCGCACGACACATCCAGGGCACGCTCAACGGCCTCGGCGAACGCACCGGTAACTGCAACCTCACGACGGTCATCCCCAACCTGCAGGCGAAGCTGGGCATGCCGTGCCTGCCCGAGGGCCGGATGGAACGGCTCACATCGGTGAGCAATCACATTGCCGAGGTGCTCAATCGTCCGCTCAACCCGCAGGCGCCCTATGTGGGGTCATCGGCGTTCGCGCACAAGGCCGGCCTGCACGTGTCGGCGATCGCCCGGGCCAAGGATGCTTACGAGCACATCGACCCCGAACTGGTCGGCAACGGCACGCGCTTCGTCGTCAGCGAGATGGCCGGTAAGGCCACCATCACGATGAAGGCCGCCGAGCTCGGCCTGGCGATGGACGGCCCGGCCATCAACCAGGTCATCGACGACCTGAAGCGGCTCGAGCACGAGGGGTATCACTTCGAGGCGGCCGATGCGTCGCTCGAACTGCTCATGCGCAAGGCCACCGGGTGGACGCAGGACTATTTCCGGGTCGAGAGCATGCGTGTCATCACCGACGAGTTGCTCAATGGCGACTTCACCACCGAGGCCACCGTCAAGGCGTGGATCGGCGAGCAGCGGTATGTGCACACCGCCGAGGGCAACGGCCCGGTCAACGCCATCGACACGGCGCTGCGTGCTGCACTGGCGGGCCCGTATCCAGAGCTGAGCAAGGTGCACCTCACCGACTACAAGGTGCGCATCCTCGACGGGGCGACAGCCACCGGCGCCGTCACCCGCGTGCTCATCGACGCCACCAACGGCGAGCGCTCGTGGACCACCATCGGGGTCAGCAGCAACATCATCGAAGCCTCATGGCGGGCACTCGAGGAGTCGTTGATCTTTGGCTTGTTGCACTCGGCAGGGTAGAACTAACACCATGGCTGCACCCAAGTTCGCTCCCGTTCCAGCGGTCGAGTCCGTCCGCACGTACGAATCACCCGAGTACGTGCCGGCCAGTTGGTCGCCCGTGCGGCCTGGCGAGATCGACGGCCGTCAGCCGAGCGGCAGCCAGCTGGGCTATCAGGGCCCGGATCAGGGCTATGTCCTCTTGCTCGCCGAGCGCGTGCGGCCGCGGCTTCGAGTGCCGTCCGACGAATCCTCCAACGATGCCGTGGTGGGCTGCATCAACATCGCATTGCGTCGGGCGTCTCTGTACGGCCGTGCCCCGGTGATGCACGATCTCACCATTGCGTTCACCATCTGGGGTTGGCTCGATGCTGCCCCGCCGGCCGATCTGCTGGCCCGCCGGCGCGAGCTGTTCGAGGGTGTGGCGCACACTGCCCAGCACTACACCGAGGGGCGCGTCATCGCCGATCTCGTGCCCGAGGCCACGTTGCGGCTCACCCCCGCCCAGGCCGCCGAGGCGTTTCCGGCGCGCTGGCGCGAACTCACCGGCGCCTGAACCCGCCACCTGAACCCGAAGGGGTCATATGACACAGTCGATCACACTCACCGACGAGCAGCGCGAGTTCCGTTCTGTCGTGCGGCAGTTCTGTCGCGACAAGATCGCGCCGCAGGCGGCCGAGACCGATCGCAACGGCACCTACAACTGGCAGGCGTTCGAGGCCTTGCAGTCAATGGAGCTCACGGGCTTGTCGTATCCGGTCGAATACGGCGGCGCTGGGGCATCGTTGGTCGATCAGGCCATCGTGGCCGAGGAGATCGCTGCGGCGTGCGCAGCTACCAGCCTGATGTTTCTCATCAGCAAGCTGGCGATGTTGCCGGTACTCAACTTCGGAAGCGAAGAACTGAAGAGCACGTACATTCCGCGCATCTGTAGTGGCGAGAGCCAGGGCAGCTACGCCCTCAGCGAAGCCGATGCCGGAAGCGACGTGGCCTCGATGACCACCAAGGCCCAGGCCGATGGCGATTCGTGGATTCTCAATGGCTCGAAATGCTGGATCACCAACGCTGGCATCAGCGATCTCTACACGGTGTTCGCGCGCACGTCTCCCGATCGGCACACCGGCCTCACTGCCTTCTTGGTGAAGGCCGAGTGGGGCGTGCAGGTGGACAAGCTCGAGCACAAGTTGGGCATCAAGGGATCGCCCACCGGGGTCATTCGATTCAACGATGTGCGCGTGCCCGATTCGCATCGCATCGGCGCGATTGGCCAAGGCTTTGCGGTGGCAATGCACACGCTCGACCGCAGCCGGCCCACCATCGGCGCGCAGGCCGTGGGCATTGCCCAGGGTGCGCTCGACTTCGCGATTGGTTACCTGAAGGAGCGGCGCACGTTCGGCCGCCCGTTGGCCGACAACCAGGGGCTGCAGTGGATGGTTGCCGATTGCGCGATGCGCATCGAGGCTGCTCGCCACATGGTGCACCGGGCCTGTGCGATTGCCGATGAAGGCGATCCGCACGGTGAGCTGTCGGTGGCCGGTGCGATGGCCAAGTGCTTTGCCAGCGATGTGGCCATGCAGGTCACCACCGACGCCGTACAATTCCTCGGCGGGTATGGCTATACCAACGAGTTCCCGGTCGAGCGGATGATGCGCGATGCCAAGATCACCCAGATCTACGAGGGCACCAACCAGATCCAGCGCATGGTGATCGCAAAGCACACGCTGAGGTGAGCCTGCGGTGGGTGTGCCGGGGACGTGCTCCCGATGAGGGCTCGAGGAGGGCCCTTCGTGGCTGAACCAAGGGCCCCGCTGGACGTGCGCGACGTCGAGTCGGATGACTCCAGCCTCGACTGGCTGCACCCTCGGCCACCGGGGCGGGCGACGGTGTCAGAGATGGTGCGCGCCTTTTGGCCGTTCACGCGCGGGAGCCGACGCGTGCTCGGCCTGCAACTCGCCGTGTCGTTGCTGCTCTTCGCGCTGCTTGGCATACTGCCCCTGCTCACCGGTGACCTGCTGCGCACTGCGCTGAACACCTTCGATGTGGGAGACAAGGCACACCAGTACGTCGAGAACTGGTTGGCGCTGCAGTCGGAGAACCCGGCGATCCTGAGCACGATCGACCTCAGCAGCGCCGATCGTGAGTCCGTGCTGGTGGGAATCCGCGCCTCCGCGGCGAGCGCGCTCGAGACCAGCTCGACCGGGCTGCTGGACGCTCTTTTTGTCGATGGGCGCACCTACCGCACCGCTGGATCGTTGGGGAAAGCAATCGCGCTGCACGCCGGCGAGGTCGAGGACAGCTACGGCCCCGTCGTCAACGCGGTCATTGCTGACGGCCGTATCGGGCGGGCCGAGCTGGACGAGCTGCGTGTACCAAAAACCGGCGCCGTTGCGATGGACCGCACGAACGGTTTCGATTACCTGGTCAGCGTGTTGGCGCTGCACCCCGCTGCCAGCAACCAACGCAGCGATGCGCGGATCAGTTCGTTCACCGGGGAGCTGCTCCGTTTTGCCGGCGTTGTGGTGGCAGCAGTGATGCTGCGGGCCATTGCCGTCGGGCTTGCAATCAATGCCACATCAGCCAGTGCGCGCCGGCTGCAGGATGCGGTGTTCGAACGGGTCCACGACACGGCGCTCGTTGAAGCCGGAGCGCTCGGGCGACCGAGCATGCTCAGCCGATGCACCACCTACGTCGATCAAGTGCAAGAGGCGTTGCTGAAGGCGCAGACCGATGGTGTGCTGGCCTTCGCCAGCCTGTTGCTGTCGCTGTCGCTCGTACTGTGGATCGATGTCCCGATCGGCATGATGTTGATTGGGGCAGTGCTGATCTTCGAGTTCATTCGACGCATCGTTTCGTCGCGGTGGACCGCGTTGGCTCATCAGCGGCTCGATTTCAAGACGGTGCTCAGCGAGACCACCGACGCTGCCGTGAGCACTGTGGCATCGGTGCGTGCCATCCGGGCCGAGGAGCAATTCCGCCGACGCTTCCGCCACGAGGCCGACGAGGTGCGGTCCTGGACGACCCGTCTCCAACGCTTTGGGGAGGCCTTCGGCCTCACGGCGTTCGCCATCGGTCAGGTCGGTGTGCTCATCGTCATCTCGGTGGTCGGCTTCTTGCGCTCGGACCTGTCGATCGGCGAGGCGACTGCAGCGGTGCTGTACGTGCGGGCCGTTGCCGAGGCCATGTCGAGCCTGCCGACGGTGCTCATCCACCTGCATGAGGCGGCGCCGTACATGCGCCGGCTCCGTCGCGTGCTGCTTGCGCCGGTTCGCCGCGCCGAGCCCGCTGACCCGGTGCTGCTGCCGACGCGCCCCGGCGCGCTGCACGCCGAGAACATGGGATACAGCGAGCCCGACGGGTCGGGTGGATGTGTTGATGTCTCGTTCACGGCAACGGCGTTGCGGTGGACCATGCTCGTCGGGCCAGTCGGCAGCGGGTACGAATCGATCGGCGCTGTGGCAGCAGGGCTTGAGCGACCGGACACCGGACGGGTCCTGCTCGACGACGTCGACCTTGCCAGCGCCTCGCTCGGAGATGTCTGCGGCCACGTTGCAGTACTCCCGGCGAATTCGGTGGTGCTGGAGGCAACCCTGGCCGAGAACCTGACGGTGCTCCGCCCCCAGGCAACGGTGGAGGAGATCGACAGAGCAGTTGTTGCTGCCGGCCTGACCGACCTCGTTGCCCGACTGCCCAACGGGACGAGCTCGCCCGTCGGGGGTCGTCGCCGGCCGGTGGGGCCCCAGGACCGGGCGCGCATCGGCCTGGCGCGTGTGCTGATCAGCCATGCAGAGGTCGTGATCATCAGCGATCCCACCGTGGGCCTCGACCTGGAGGCAGGCGAGGATTTCTGGGCGAGCGCCCGTCGCCACCTGGATGGTCGCATCGTGATCGCGTCGACGCCCCGTCTGGACATGATCGACGCACGCGATCAAGTGCTGGTGCTCGAACACGGCGCGGTGGTCGATGTCGGCACCCGGGCCGAACTGCTCGCCCGTCAGGGCGTGTTCACCCGGCTCTGGCAGCGCATGCTCGATGGCGTCGACCCTGCGGGTGACCTCGGCTCGATACCGGGTCTTGCCCGCTTGTCACCCGAGGTGTTGGCCCAACTCGGTGAGCGACTGGTCACCGAACGCTTCGAGGACGGCCAGACGATCATCGCAACCGGCGAGGCAGCCGACCGCGTGTTCATCGTGGTCGACGGGATGGTCGAACTGTTCGAGGGCGATCGCCGGGTCGCAACGGTGAAGACCGGTAACCATTTCGGCGACATCGAGGCCGCTGGGGGCGCGCCCACCGCCCTGTCGGCGATCGCCCGCGGGGCCACGGTGCTGCGCAGCCTGCACCGCCTGGCCATCTCCGGTGGCGTGGCGAACGTTCTCGATCGATCGCCAGCGGAACGTGCGCTCTACGCCCACCTGGCCAGAAACGGTGTGTCGACCGCTGCGGAACTCGAGGCGCTGGGCCACCGCACCGACCTCGGCTCGACGCTGGCCGGCCTGGTCGCCGACGGTGTGGTGGTGCAGTCCGAACTCGGTGGCGAGGTCACCTACCGTCTGGCCGGATCGCAGCGCCGACGTCGCGGCGGGGCGGTGTCGTTGCTCGACACGCTCTGACTGTTTGACACGCTGACTGTTTGAGTAGCTGTCTACGAAACGGTTCGGGTCGTGGTGGCGTCGTTGTCGGGACGCATGCACCAACGGATCACGTTGGTCACGGCCGCACCTGAGGGGCCGATCACGAGGCGTTCGCCAATGGGCAGCAGTGGCACGCGCAGTGGCCAGCGCGTCCAGAACGGCAACAGCGCAACGGCTGCAGCAGACAGTGCAAGGTAGGCGGGCCGCGCCGCCAGCGGTAGTGGCGGCTCGATGAGCAGGAACCGTGCCGCATCGCGGGCTTCCCGGGTGCTGCGCAGTTCAGGCCGGAACGACTGGAGGTGGGAGCGCAACGCGGCTCGCGTGGTCGGCGGGTCGATCACGCCAAGCTTGCGTGCGACCAGCGCGGCGTCGCTCACATAGCGGTCGGCCTCGGCGGGGGTCAACGGCTGCTGGCCATATCGCTGGTACGCGCTCAGGAAGCTGTCGATCTCGACGATGTGCACCCAGTGCAGCAGGTGGGGGTCATTGGCCGAATACGATCGTCCATCGGATGCCACGCCCACGACGCGCGTATGCACCCGTTTGACCACCGCAATCGCCTGTTCGGCGCGGTCGATGGGACCGAACGTGGTGGTGGCCACGAACTCGGCCGTGCGCTGGAGACGCCCCCACGGGTCGGCCCGGTAATCGGAGTGCTGGGCCACGCCCGCCATGGCCAAAGGGTGCAGCGACTGCAGCAGCAGCGCCCGCAGGCCGCCGATGAACATCGATGCATCGCCGTGCACCCGTTGGATCGGGCTGTCGTCGCCGAACCAGCGTGGGCCGGGTGCACCGAAGATCTCGGCCCCCTTGTCCTCGGCGTCGGCGCCGATGACGCGCGACTTGATCTGTGCGGCGAGCCAGGCGCGAGCCGGTTCCAGGGGTGCTGACATCAGCCGGCGTCAACCGCGTGAGAGCGCAGGTCGGCGAGCGAGGTGTACTCCAGCGCAGAGAGATGCGTGCTGGCAAGGCGCACCTGAGGCGCTGCTCCGGCCTCGAACGCCTCCTGCCACCTGGGTGCGCACAGGCACCACTGATCGCCGGCGCGTAACCCGGCGAAGCCGTGCTGCGGCATGGGCGTGCTCAGGTCGTTGCCGGCGTTCTTGCTGAACACCAGGAACGGCTCGGTCATGACAGCGCAGATCACATGCATGCCCGGGTCGTCGCCATGGTTCTCGCAACATCCCGTTCGGTAATAGCCGGTGATGGGATCGAGCGAGCATGATTCCAGTTCGCCCCCGAGCACGTTCATCTGACTCATCTCACCATCTAACCCCGTAAACCCGCCGGATGCTTGATCCAAAGATTCGTGATTTCGCCCAGGGCAAGAACTTCGGCAACGAGATCGTCAGCGAGCGTGTCATCGTGCAGATCACCCCCCAGCGCCAGCGCAGCCAGGGCTCTGAACTTCCGTCGTGACCGGACGAGGGCCATCCCATCCACGGGGATGGGACGGCCCTCACCGTGATTAGCCTCCGTCGGTTCCGGTGTCGATCTGGACGGTGCGTCCAGCAGTGGGCTGGATCGGACGGTTGTTACCCGAGTACGCCTTGGTGAACGCCTCGATCTGACGGTGGCTGAGCTTCACCACCGTTGACATCACGTTCCAGCGCACGCCGCCGCTGCAGGGCGGAGTCGTGAGGCTTCCGGTGTACTGGATGCTCGTGTGATTGCTCGGCAACAGTGCATCGAAGTTGATTGCTGCCTCGACGTTGCCGTCGGCCTGCTTCACGCCGAGGTGCTCGATGAACGGCGCCCATGCGGGGTTGTCCTGGCGTGTGGCCTCGATGAAGACGCCGACCACGGCGAGCACCCCTTCAGCGGACTTGTTCACGAAGTGAATCTCTACCGGGTACTTCTTGCCGCGCAGCTTGTGCTCGCTCGGGGCGTGGAAGTGCATCTGCAGGAAGTCGTATTCCACCGAGTCGATGGTGACAGCGTTGGTGTTTTCGGGAGTGGGCTCAGCTTCGACGGTGTGACCATTGTTGAACATCTCGGCCGACACATCGTCGTAGGCGAAGTGGAGGTCGGGGATGTTTGCCCGTGTCGGACGCAGGTCGATGGGGGTCTGGCCGTCGACGTTGCCGCAGGCTTCCCACGCGGGGTCGAGTGACGCCCAATTCTTGGGGCCCGTGGAGCCCTTGTAGCTCCATGCGCTGCTGGCCCCGGCGATGCCGGCCAGGGACAGTGTTGCAACGGTGCCAACGAGGGCGATGCGAACAGATCGTTTCATTTTCTGGGAACTCCTTTGACGTGGTCCCCGAGAGCAGCCCCGGGAAGCAGCCCGATGGTACCGAGTCATCAGACAATATGTTGTCTATTTTGCACCTAAATGTTGGAAAGAGAGGTTGTCGACTTGTATACCACTCGGTATGGTCACTCTCGTCTGCGCTCGCACTGCCGAGATGACCACACGGCTGTTCGGCACCCAGGAACTGTCGGCCGAGGTTGGCCAGCCCGTGCAAACGCTCAGGTTGGTGGATCCATTGTCCAGTCGTGCTCAAGCTTTCGGCGGGCTGTAATGTCGCGTGCCGTGAAGACGGCATCCACCCGCAAACGCCTCCTCGAGGCCGCCGTTGACGCCCTCGAGCGCGGTGGCGAAGCATCAGTGCGTGTCGATTCTGTCGCCGAGGCGGCTGGCGTCACTCGGCCGTCCGTGTATCACTTCTTCGGTGACCGCGAGTCGCTGATCGTGGCCGCCCAGATCGAGCGCTACCGCCAGTCGTTGCTGTTCGAGATGGACGAGCAGTTCGAATTGGCCCGCCAGTGCGCCTCCCGCAGCGATTTCATCGCGATGGTCCGCGCCCGCATGCTGCGGATCGGCGGCGCCGACGGAGCCGAACGCCGACGCGTCCGCATGGACGTCCTCGGCTCCGCCGCATCCCGCCCGGCCCTGCGCACCCTCGTCGGAGCAGCCGACACCGAAGCCGCCGCCGCGGTCGCCGGACTGCTCAGCATCGCCCACGAACGCGGCTGGTTGACCATCCCCTACGACCTCGAGGTCGCCAGTTTGTGGTGGTTCTGGATGATGGACGGCCGCTACCTCGTCGAGGGAGCCTCATCGAGCATCGTGCGACGCGAATGGGATGCCATCGCCGCCGAAGCCACCATCCGCATCCTCTTCGGCGAACCCGTCAACCCCTGAACCCTGCCCCCCGTCTACCCGGGGCCGTCCCGCAACGTGCAGCCCTGACCGTTCCGCCGTTGACCGAGGCTTGCTGGCGACCTAGCTGACGTTGACGTTGAGCAGCTTGCCGATGCCGTAGGTGACAGCGCACGCCCCGAGCAGGATGGCCACCTGCCGCAGGGCGCTGAGGGTCTTGTTGCGCTCGGCGAATGTGCCGACCGCTGCACCGAGGCCGGCGGCACCCACGACACCGATGAGGATCGATGCCCATTTGGCCGAGCTTCCCGAACCGGTGAGCCACGGCACCACAGGGAGCACGGCACCTACGAGGAAGCATGCGAACGACAGCAGAGCGGCCTGCATGGCCACGGGGAGTTCGTCGGGATCCATGCCGAACTCCTCGCGTGCATGGACAGCGAGCGCAGCCTCGGGCGAGCGCATGACCTCGGCCGCAGCCTGAAGAGCCGTTGCGGGTTCCATCCCGTGGCCCTGGTACATCGCTGCGAGCTCGGCCTGTTCGGCAGCGGCATTGACGCCCAGCTCGCGGCGCTCGACGACCAGTTCACGATGGATCAGCTCGTTCTGGGCCGAGATCGAGATCCATTCGCCGGCGCCCATGCTGACGGCGCCAGCAATGGCCCCAGCGAAACCGGCAAGGCGGACGAGATCGGATTTTGCCCCGGTTCCGGCGAAGCCGATGACCAGCGACACGTTGGAGATGAGCCCGTCGCTCATCCCG